>Ga0209702_10000025_pt1 | contig 251687 bp, 233 predicted proteins | sample FRY01_FD_187210 | JGI IMG/M metagenome (GOLD analysis project Ga0209702, IMG submission 187210) | Freshwater microbial communities from Lake Fryxell liftoff mats and glacier meltwater in Antarctica - FRY-01 (SPAdes) (version 2) | ecosystem: Environmental > Aquatic > Freshwater > Ice > Glacier...
CTTGCCTGTCGATCATACGCCAATCGATACTGCCGCCAGCGCCCTCGCGGAATCCGTAAGCTCCGAGTCACAAAGCCGCATCGACCTCAGACAAAATGCGATTCATTTATCGTTGAGGCTGTCCTAAGCGCGCTTCTTGGCCGTTGCGCTGCGGGGCAGGAGGCGGGCGAGGTATTGGCCCGTATAGCTCTCGGCCACCGTCACGATCGCCTCGGGCGGGCCTTCGGCGACCAGACGGCCGCCGCCCGATCCGCCGTCGGGGCCCATGTCGAGCACCCAGTCCGCGGTCTTGATGACTTCGAGATTATGCTCGATCACCAGCACCGTGTTGCCGGTCTCGACCAGGCGATGCAGCACTTCGAGGAGCTTGCGCACGTCCTCGAAATGCAGACCGGTGGTCGGCTCATCGAGAATGTAGAGCGTGCGGCCGGTGGCGCGCCGCGACAGTTCCTTGGCGAGCTTGACCCTCTGGGCCTCGCCGCCCGATAGCGTCGTCGCCTGCTGGCCGATATGGATGTAGCCCAGACCGACCTGCTGCAACGTCAACATCTTGTCGCGAATGACCGGCACCGCCTTGAAGAACTCGCAGCCCTCGTCGACCGTCATGTCGAGCACGTCGGCGATCGACTTGCCGCGGAACACGATCTCGAGCGTCTCGCGATTGTAGCGCTTGCCCTTGCAGACATCGCATTCGACGTAGACGTCGGGCAGGAAGTGCATCTCGATCTTGATGACGCCGTCGCCCTGGCAGGCCTCGCAGCGTCCGCCCTTGACGTTGAAGGAGAAGCGCCCGGGCTTGTAGCCGCGCTCGGTCGATTCCGGCAGCTGGGAGAACCAGTCGCGGATCGGCGAGAAGGCGCCGGTATAGGTGGCCGGATTGGAGCGCGGCGTGCGGCCGATCGGCGACTGGTCGATGTCGACGATCTTGTCGAGATGGTTGACGCCGTCGAGCCCGCCATGCGCGCCGGCATGCTCGCGCGCATTGTTGAGCCGCTTGGCCAGCGCCTTGTAGAGGGTCTCGACGATCAGTGTGCTCTTGCCGCTGCCCGACACGCCGGTGACGCAGGTGAAGGTGCCGAGCGGGATGCTGGCCGTGACGTTCTGGAGATTGTTCTCCTTCGCGCCCTTCAAGGTGAGCCAGCGGCCGTTCTTCGGCGGCGGCTCGCGCCGCACCTTGGGAATGGGAACCTGGCGGAAGCCCGAGAGATACTGGCCGGTGAGGCTCGCGCTGTTGGCCATAACCTCTTCTGGTGTGCCCTGGGCCACCACGTGGCCGCCGAGCGCGCCCGCCCCGGGGCCCATATCGACCAGATAGTCGGCCGAGCGGATCGCGTCCTCGTCATGCTCGACCACCAGCACCGTGTTGCCGAGGTCGCGCAGGCGCGTCAGCGTCTTGAGCAGCCGGTCGTTGTCGCGCTGGTGCAGGCCGATCGACGGCTCGTCGAGCACGTAGAGCACGCCGGTCAGGCCGGAGCCGATTTGCGAGGCGAGGCGAATGCGCTGGCTCTCGCCACCCGACAAGGTGCCGGAGGTGCGGTTCAAGGTCAGGTAGGACAGGCCGACATTGTCGAGGAAGCCCAGCCGCTCGTTGATCTCCTTGAGGATGCGGGCGGCGATTTCGCGCTGCTTGGGCGTGAGCTTGGGATCGAGCGCCAGGAACCACTTCACCGCATCGCCGATCGAGAATTCGGTGGTCTGGCTGATGTTGAGGCCCGCGATCTTGACCGCGAGCGCCTCGGGCTTGAGGCGGGCGCCGTTGCAGACCTCGCACTTGCTCTCGTGCTGGAAGCGCTCGAGCTCCTCGCGAACCCAGGAGGAATCCGTCTCCTTCCAGCGGCGGTCGAGATTGGGGATCACGCCCTCGAACGGCTTGGTCGTCTGGTACTGGCGGATGCCGTCGTCGTAACGCATGGCGACCGACTCGGTGCCGCTGCCGTAGAGGATCGTGTCGCGCACCTTCTTCGGCAGGTCGCGCCACGGCACCGAGGTCTTCGCCTTGAAGTGCTTGGCGATGCTGTCGAGCGTCTGCATGTAATACTGGCCCGATGAATCGGCCCACGGGGCGACGGCACCTTCCGAGAGCGAGAGCCGGTCGTCCGGCACCACCATCTCGGGATCGAAGAACATCTTCACGCCAAGCCCATCGCAGGCCGGGCACGCGCCCTGCGGCGCATTGAAGGAGAAGAGGCGCGGCTCGATCTCCTCGATGGTGAAGCCCGAGACCGGACAGGCGAAGCGCGCCGAGAATACCGTGCGTTCGCCGCTGTCGGCGTTCTCGGCGATGGCCAGGCCCTCGGCCAGAGTGAGCGCGGTCTCGAGCGAGTCGGCGAGGCGGTTGCCGAGGTCGGGCTTCACGACGATGCGGTCCACGACCACGTCGATGTCGTGCTTGAATTTCTTGTCGAGCGCCGGCGCCTCGGCGATCTCGTAGAGCTTGCCGTCGACCTTGACCCTCTGGAAGCCCTTGCGCTGCAGCTCCTGCAGTTCCTTGCGGTACTCGCCTTTGCGGCCGCGCACGATGGGCGCCATCAGGTAGAGGCGGGTGCCGTCCGGCATCGTCTTGATGCGGTCGACCATCTGGGAAACGGTCTGGCTCTCGATCGGCAGTCCCGTCGCCGGCGAGTAGGGGATGCCGACGCGCGCAAACAGCAGGCGCAGATAGTCGTAGATCTCGGTGACGGTGCCGACGGTCGAACGCGGATTGCGCGACGTCGTCTTCTGCTCGATCGAGATCGCGGGCGAGAGGCCCTCGATCGAATCGACGTCGGGCTTCTGCATCAGCTCGAGGAACTGGCGGGCATAGGCCGAGAGGCTCTCGACGTAGCGGCGCTGGCCCTCGGCATAGATCGTGTCGAAGGCGAGCGACGACTTGCCCGAGCCCGAGAGGCCGGTGATCACCACCAGCCTGTCGCGCGGCAGGTCGACGTCGACGTTCTTGAGATTGTGCTCGCGTGCTCCCCGTACGGAGATGAAGCGATGAGGTTCGGCAGCGGGTAAGCGGGACTTGGCCATCTGGACCGGAACAATAAGGTAAGCGGGCGATCACCGCATATGGCGATTCGCCCCCAGGCCTGCCAGTGGCTGCGTCAAGCTGGCGATGCTTGCGCTGCCAGCACTCTGGCTGTGGGCCGATCGTTCATCAGAAGCTGCGCGGTGCCCGCGATCAGGCCGATCAGCACGCCGATCTTCCAGGCGAGGTCGTAGGAGCCCATCAGATCGAAGAGATAGCCGCCGCCCCAGGCACCGAGGAAGGAACCGGCCTGGTGGCTGAGGAAGGCGATGCCGGTCAGGGTCGACAGGAAGCGCAGCCCGAAGATCTGCACCACCAGCCCGTTGACCAGCGGAATGACGCCCAGCCAGAGCGTGCCCATGGCGGCCCCGAACAGCACGACGGAGAGCGGGGTCGGCGGGAACATGAAGAACAGCGCCACCGCCAGCGAGCGCAGCAGGTAGATCGCGCCCAGCAGCAGGCGCTTGGGATATCTGTCGCCCAGCCAGCCGAACAGCCACGAACTCAGGATGTTGAAACCGCCGATCAGCATCAGCGCGACGGCGCTGTAGGAGGCGTCCATGCCGCACTGGGCGAGGTAGGTCGGCAGGTGGGTGGTGATGAAGACGAGCTGCAGGCCGCAGACGAAGAAGGCGAGCGCCATCACGACGTAACCGGTGTGCCGCCGTGCCTCGTCGAGCGCGCCCACCAGGGTGAGATTGCGGTCGGTCGACAGGCTGTTGGGCAACTTGTCGGCGCGACTGCCGATCCAGGCGGCCGGCAGCATGGCGAACGCCAGGATCACGAAGGCCCACATGGCGGCCCGCCAGCCATCGCTATTAAGAAGGTAGGCGGCAATCGGCGCCGTCACCATGGTGCCCACGGATCCGGCGGCCGAAACGATGCCGAAGGCCAGCGTCCGGCGGCCCGGTTCGACGACGCGGGCGGCGATGTTGGCGGTGATGCCGGAGGTCGTGCAGGCGAGGGCCACGCCGATCAGGACGCCGGCGCCCAGGATGATGGGCAGGGCGGCCTGCGCCGTGGCCGTCAGCCAGATCCCCAGGATGAAAAGGGCGCTGCCGATCATCGCGACCCAGCGCGTCCCGTACTTGTCGGCGAAAATGCCGGCGATCGGCTGGCTGAGGCCCCAGGCGACCTGCTGGACCGAGATTGCCAGTGCGAAGTCGGAGATGGCGATCCCCAGTTCCCTGGAGGCGGGGGCCTGGAAGAGGCCGAGATTCTGCCGGATGCCCATGGCCAGGGTCATCATCAGGGCCGCGCCGCCCAGCATGGCGTAGGCCTGGCCGGTCGAGACCTGGGGAACGTGGAAGGATTTTGTCATGGCCGGCGAAGATACGGGAGGCTCTGCGCTCGCGGCCAATGAATTGTCGGAGGGCCGCCATGAGGGAAGCTCACGTCAGGACCAAAGGAGGTCACAACCCAAAATTGGTGGTTGCCCACAGGCGCTCGGGGCTAGGTTGCCCGCCGTGAGGTAGGTGCCGCGTCCCGCGGCACCGGGAAAGCAGGGAGGCCCCCATGGCGGGCAGCGTCAACAAAGTCATTCTCGTCGGCAATCTAGGCCGCGATCCCGAAGTGAAGGCCATGCAGGACGGCCGTTCGCTGGTGAACATGTCGGTGGCGACGTCGGAGACCTGGCGTGACCGCAACAGCGGCGAGCGCAAGGAACGCACGGAGTGGCACCGCGTCGTGATCTTCAACGACAAGCTGGCCGAAGTGGCCCAGAAATTCCTGAAGAAGGGCGCCAAGGTCTATCTCGAGGGCCAGCTGACCACGCGCAAGTGGACCGACCAGAGCGGCCAGGAGCGCTATACCACCGAGGTGGTCGTTCCGCGCTTCGGCGGCACGCTCACCATGCTCGACGGCCGCAGCGGCGGCGGCGGTGAGGGTGGTGGTGGCATGGACGACGACGGAATGTCCGGCGGCGGCGGGATCTCCAGCGGCGGCGGTGGCGGCGGTGGCAGCAGCGGCGGTGGCCGCCCGGCCCCGCGCGGCAAGGCCGACCTTGATGACGACATTCCGTTCTAGGCCGAGCGACGGCGTTTGACGGAGCGGGCCTAAAAATCGAGCTCGCCGACGCCCCGAAACGGCTTCGCGTGCTCGTCCTTGGCGGGACGGGGGTGTTCGGCGGCAGGCTGTGTCGCCTGCTCGCCGGCGATCCCCGGATCGATCTGACGGCCGGCGCGCGCGATGCTGCGAAGGTCGAGGCCATCGCGGCCGAACTCGGCATCGCCGGCCTCGTGCTGGATTGGCAGCGCGACCTCGATCGCATGCTCACCGCAAAGCGGTTCGACGTTCTCGTTCACGTCGCCGGACCTTTTCAGGGCCAGGGCTACACGGTTGCGGAAACCTGTATCCGGCACGGCGTCCACTATCTCGACCTCGCCGACGATCGCGCCTTCGTCTGCGGCATCGACCGGCTCGACGCGGCGGCGAAGGCGGCGGGGCTGCTGGTCTGTTCGGGTGCGAGCACCGCACCCGCGCTCACCGGCGCGGTCCTCGAGCAGGCGCTGCAGGACCACGGTTCGGTCGACCGGGTGGCGTTCGGCATCGTGCCGGGCAACGATGCGCCGCGCGGTCGTGCCTTGATGGAAGCGATCCTCTCGGGCGCCGGCAAACCGATCCCGGATCAGCCGGGGCGTCGCGTTTGGGGCGATCTTCGCCGCCTCGCCGTGCCGGGGCTCGGCCGCCGCTGGGTGGCGGCGTGCGACCTGCCCGAGCCCACCCTGTTTCGCCAAAGGTTCGGTGTCGCGGAGGTTTATGCCGGCGCGGGTCTCGAACTCACGGTGCTGCATGTTGGTCTGTGGCTGCTCGCTTTGCCGGTCAGGCTCGGCGTGGTGAAGACACTCCGGCCTGCGGCAGCACCGCTTGCCTGGATCGCCGACCGGTTCCGCGCCTTCGGGAGCGACAAAGGCGGCCTGCGGATCGATCTTCAGGGTGCGGGCGGCACACGCTCGTGGTCCCTGATCGCCGAAGCCGGCGACGGTCCGTTCGTTCCGGCCACGCCCGCAGCGGCGCTGGTGCGCAAGCTGGCGCGCGGCGAGGTGCACCAGCGCGGCGCCATGTCGTGTCTTGGCCTGCTGTCGCTGGCCGAGATCGAGCGCGAGTGGCGGCAGGCGCATCTGCGCATCGCCGCGGGCTGGGGTGACGACGGTTCGGCGTTCCAGCCTGCGCTCTATCGTCGCGCTCTGGGTGCTTCCTACGAGGAGATGTCCGAGGCCGGCCAGCGTCTGCATGACGGCGCCGAGCTGAAATGGGCCGGCCGCTGCTCGGTGGAGGGCCCGACAAACGTCATGGGGCGCCTCCTGGCCGCGCTCTTCGTGCTGCCGCCTGCCGTTGCCGATGCGCCCATCGAGGTCGACTTCATCGTCCGTGGGGGCTGCGAGACCTGGACCCGACGGGTCGGCGGCCGCGCCATGCGATCGCGGCAATATATCGGCCTGCGGCGACCCGCGGGCTGGATCGTAGAACGGTTCGGGCCGTTGGCGTTCGATCTTCAGATGCCGATCAAGGACAGTCGACTCGAGCTGGTGATGTCGGGGATGCGCTTTGCGGGCCTGCCATTGCCGCGCTTCTGCTGGCCGCGGATCAGGGCCTTCGAGACGGAAGAAGAGGGGCGCTTCGGGTTCGATGTGGAGATCGGCCTGCCGTGGATCGGCAGGCTGGTGCGCTATCGCGGCTTTCTCACAGGTCGATGAAGCGATCCCGCGTTTGCGGTGACGGCACGAGGCAGGCATCGAGGCGGCCGAACCAGCGGATGCGATTGCGCGCCACGATGTCGTAGGCCAGGTCGCGCAGGAACTTTGGCACGAGCATCAGCGGATAGAGCCAGCGTGCGGGAGCCTGCAAATGACGCAGCGCTCGCAGCACTGCGGTCGAGCGCGTGTGTACCATGTCGTCTTCCAGCAGCAGGATCGTGCGGTCGAGCGTGTCGTCGGGAAGGCCGAGCGCGGCCAGGACGCGCCGGCCCACCGCCGACTGGGCGCTGGCGAACTTCAGGTGCCCCTCGGGATCGCGTTTCAGGCAGAAGGCCACGAAGCGGCTGCACAGAACGCACTGGCCGTGGAAGAAGTAGAGCGGCTGCGGCAGGTCGCTGAGGCCCTCTGGGACTTTCAAGGGGGGGCCTTCAAGGGAGCACCTTCAGGCCGGAAATCGCAGGGCACGTAGCTCGGTGATGGTTTCGTCGGCCGAACGGTGGTGGATTGCGGACATGCCGACGGCGCGGGCGCCCTCGGCATTGACCATGACATCGTCGATGAACACGGCGTCCTGTGGGTGAAAGCCACCGATGCGGCAGGTCAGCTCGAAAATCGCCGCATCGGGCTTCCAGCAGCCGACATGCCCGGAGACGACAAAGTCGCGGAAGCACCCGACGAAAGGGTGCGTTGCCCGTGCAGGTCCGCGCAGCCAGGCATCGAGAAACCCCGGCGCATTGGACAGCAGGTAGAGCGGCACGCCGGCGGCGCTCAGGCGCTCGACCAGCGTCACCATCGGCTCGAAGACGTGGTCGAGCATTTCGTCGAAACGCTCGTAATAGGCTGCAATCAGGGCCTCCTTGCCGGGATGACGGGCCTGCAGTTCGCGCGTGGCGGTGGCTGGATCGCCGTCATAATCCTGCCGCGTGTGCCATTCGCGGGTGGTCACGTTGGCCAGGAAGTCCTCCATCTCGGCTTCCCGCGGGATGAGCTTTCGGTAGAGGTGCCGCGGATTGTAGTCGATCAGGACGCCGCCCATGTCGAAGACCACGACGGAGGGACAAGAGGGGGTGTTTTTCGGGGGCAAAACGGAGCCTTTTCGTGAGGCAATTTCGAGGGGTATTTAGCCAATAAAATCAAAGCATTAAAGGGGGCATCCGCAGGCGATTTTAGTTGGTCTTCCGGGGCTTGTTTGGTAGGTTGCGAAATATCCCCACCGGAGTCTCCGGAAGGGCTGCAAGAACGAGCAAAATCCCAGGTTTCCGTGAGCGACGATACGACCCTGCCGCCGGCGCCGCCGCCGCCTTCCGACGTGCCTCCGCCTCAACCACCTTCGCACGATATCGCCCCGATCACGATCGAAGAGGAGATGCGACGCTCCTACCTCGATTACGCCATGAGCGTGATCGTGGCGCGCGCCCTGCCCGACGCCCGTGACGGTCTGAAGCCCGTGCAACGCCGCATCCTCCACGCGATGAAGGAAAGCGGCTACGACTCGACGCACCCTTTCCGCAAGTCGGCGCGCATCGTCGGCGACGTGATGGGCAAATACCACCCGCACGGCGACCAATCGATCTACGACGCGCTCGTGCGCATGGCGCAGGATTTCTCGATGCGCCTGCCGCTGATTGCCGGTCAGGGCAATTTCGGCTCGATGGACAACGATCCGCCGGCGGCCATGCGATACACCGAGGCACGCCTTGCCCGTGTCGCCGAGTCGCTGCTGGCCGACATCGACAAGGACACGGTCGATTTCCAGGCCAACTACGACGAGACCACGTGGGAACCCACGGTCCTGCCGGCCGCGTTTCCCAACCTGCTGGCCAATGGCGCGGGCGGCATTGCTGTCGGCATGGCGACCAATATCCCGCCGCATAATCTCGGCGAGCTGCTCGATGCCTGCTGTGCGCTGATCGACAATCCCGAGCTGACGGTGCCGCAGCTGATGGAATACGTGCCGGGGCCGGATTTCCCGACCGGCGCGACCATCCTCGGCCGCAACGGCATCCGGGCGGCCTATGAGCTGGGCCGCGGATCGATCGTCATGCGGGCCAAGACCCGCATCGAGGAAGGACGCGGCGGCCGCGAATCGATCATCGTCTCCGAGATTCCCTTCCAGGAGAACAAGGCGCGCCTGCACGAGCGCATAGCCGAGGTGGTGCGCGACAAGAGGGTCGAGGGCATCTCGGAAGTCCGCGACGAGAGCGATCGCGACGGCGTGCGCATGGTGATCGAGCTGAAGCGCGACGCCATGGCCGACGTCGTGCTGAACCAGCTCTACCGCCACACGCCGCTGCAGACGACATTTGGCGTCAACGCCCTCGCGCTCGATGGCGGCCGTCCGAAATTGATGAACCTCAAGGAGCTGCTCGAGGCCTTCATCCGCTTCCGTGCCGAGGTCATCACCCGGCGCACCAAGTTCGAGTTGAACCACGCCCGCGACCGCGCCCACGTGCTGGTCGGTCTCGCCATCGCCGTCGCCAACATCGACGAGGTGATCGCGATGATCCGCCGCTCGTCCGATCCGGTCGTGGCGCGCGAGGCCCTGATGGCCAAGGATTGGCCGGCCTCCGACGTGGCGCCGCTGATCGAACTGATCGCCGAGCCCGGCCGTGAAGTCTCGGCCGAGGGCACCTACAAGCTGTCCGAAGCGCAGGCCCGCGCCATCCTCGATCTGCGCCTGCAGCGCCTCACCGGACTCGAACGCGACAAGATCGCCGAGGAATTGACCGAGGTGGCCAAGCTGATCGAGGGCTATCTCGAGCTGTTGGGCGATCGCGGCAAGCTGTTCGCCCTGATGCGCGAGGAGCTGCTCGTGATCAAGGAGCAGTTCGCGACGCCGCGCCGGACCGAGATCCTCGACAATGAATTCGAGCAGGACATCGAGGACCTGATCCAGCGGGAGGACATGGCGGTCACGGTCACGCATGGCGGCTACGTCAAGCGTGTACCGGTGTCGGCCTATCGCGCGCAGCGCCGCGGCGGCAAGGGCCGTTCGGGCATGGCCACGCGCGAGGACGATTTCGTGTCGAGCCTGTTCGTGGCCAACACGCACACGCCGATGCTGTTCTTCTCGAGCCGCGGCATCGTCTACAAGCTCAAGGTCTGGCGCCTGCCGCTCGGGGCGCCTCAGGCTCGCGGCAAGGCGTTCGTGAACCTGCTGCCGCTCAGCGAAGGCGAGACCATCAGCGCCGTCATGCCGATGCCGGAGGACGAGGCGAGCTGGTCGACGCTCAACGTCATGTTCGCGACCGCGCGCGGCTTTGCGCGCCGCAATGAACTCAGCGACTTCACGAGCGTGAATCAGAACGGCAAGATCGCCATGAAGTTCGAGGGCGAGGATGCGGGCGACCGGTTGATCGGCGTCAGCGTCTGCTCGGAAGAGCAGGACGTGCTGCTGGCGACGCGGCAGGGTCGCTCCATGCGCTTCCCGGTCTCGACCGTCCGCGTGTTTCAGAGCCGCGCCTCGACGGGTGTACGGGGCATCGCGCTGGCCGAGGGCGACGAGGTGATCTCGATGTCGCTGGTCGATGGCGGCAAGGGCATCCCGACCGAGGATCGCGACGCCTATCTGCGTCAGTCCCGGGCGCTGCGCCATGCCGAGAATGCGGCGGAAGCCGGCGATGCGGTCGAAGAGGAAGCGCCGTCGGGCGAGGAGGCGGTGGCATCGGCCACCACGCTCTCGCCGGAGCGCTTCGCGGAGCTGCAGGCCAAGGAGGAGTTCGTGCTCACCGTGGCTTCGTCGGGTTTCGGCAAGCGCACGTCGGCCTACGAGTATCGGGTGACCGGTCGCGGCGGCAAGGGCGTGGAACTTATGAACCTCGCCAGGGGCGGCGAGATCGTGGCGGCGTTGCCCGTGCTGGACAACGACGAGATCATGCTGGTCACCGACGGCGGTACGCTGATCCGCTGTCCGGTGGAGGGAATCCGCATCGCAGGACGGGCGACGCGCGGCGTGCGCATCGTCAACGTGAGCGAGGGCGAGCGCGTCGTCACGGCGGTGCGTATCGGCGAGGACGATGCCGGAAACGGCGGTGGGAACGGCGATGCCAATTCCGAACCGGTCAGCGAAGCCATTTCCGAGCAAAGTTCCGAAACAAACGGTGGATAAGGACCAATCGTGCCGCTAAGACTTCGCCGTCGCAGTCTGCGAACAAGGGGGAGACATGGCCGTAGAGCGCACCGGGGTCTATCCGGGCACGTTCGATCCCATTACGAGCGGGCACATGGAAGTGGTGCGCCGCTCTTTGCGGCTCGTCGACAGGCTGGTGATCGGGCCCCACATCAACGTGGGCAAGGGACCGCTGTTCTCGCTCGAGGAGCGGATCGAAATCATCAAGGAAGACATCGCGGATTTTCCACAGGCGGATCGCGATCGTATCCAGGTGGTGCCGTTCGAGGGTCTGCTGATTCACTTTGCGCGGGACGTCAACGCATCCCTCATCATCCGGGGGCTGCGGGCGGTCTCCGATTTCGAGTACGAGATCCAGATGGCCAACATGAATGCGCGCATGGAGCCTGCGATCGAAACCATCTTCCTGATGGCGTCGGACCGGCACCAGTTTATCGCATCCTCCCTGGTGAAGGATATTGCGCGCCTGGGCGGCGACACGTCGCAATTCGTGTCCAAGAGGGTTTTCGAGCGCCTGAAGGCAAAATTCGCGAAAAAGTGAAGCGGGGGAGGCGCGCGTTGACCGTGGGCCCCGCGCACTTTATACGAGCGCCGCGTCGTGGGCAGGCCCGTGGCGCGGAACCGGAACGAGCCCGTAGCTCAGCGGTAGAGCATCTGACTTTTAATCAGAGGGTCGTGGGATCGTACCCCACCGGGCTCACCACTGGACCCAAAAAGGAGAAGAACGGCTCATGCCGTCGGTGAAAGTCGTCAACGGCAAGCAGATCGTGGTCGAGCACCTCGGTCCGATCGAGCGATTCGTCGGTTTCATTCGGAAGCCGTTCGCACAGATGTGGCAGCATCAGGACCTGATCGCCGCCATCCTGAGGCGCGAGGTTCGGGAGCGTTTCAAGGGATCGATCGCCGGATGGATCTGGGCGATCATTGCACCCCTGCTGATGATCGCCGTCTATACCTTCGCGTTCACGACGACGCTTTCCCTGCCGGTGGCCGACGGGACCGACGGCAAGCAGGTCAGCTATTCGCTGTTCATCTTCAGCGGCCTCATCGTCTTCAGTTTCTTCTCGGAGATGGCGTTCCGGGCACCGATGCTGCTTCACGAATACACCCACTTCATCAAGCAGACGATCTTCCCCAGCGACATGCTGCCGGTGATCTCGACCCTGCGCGCCACCGCCTACACGCTGATCTCCGGTGCGGTGATGCTGCTGTTCCAGCTGGCAATGACCGGCTCCCTGCCGTGGACGGTGCTGCTGGTGCCGCTGATCTTCATCCCGTTCATGGCATTCCTGATCGGCATGTCTTGGTTCCTGGCGGCGCTGGGCGCGTTCACGCGCGACGCGGGCTACCTGATGATCACCATCGTGCCGCTGTTCATGTTCGCGACGCCGATATTCTACTCCCACACCGCGCTGCCGGCGCCTTACAACTTCTGGATCTATGCCAATGCGCTCACCGGTTTCGTCGAGGTCATGCGCGACGTGGTCCTGTTCGGCAAGCTGCCCAACATGATCGTCTATGGATGGACGCTGCTGATCTCTGTGTTCAGCTTCTATTTTGGCTATTGGTTCTTCGACAGGTACCGCAATGTCATCGTCGACGTCCTCTGAGATCGTCGTCGAGGCGAAGAACCTCGGCAAGGCCTTCCAGCTTTACGCCCATCGCAACGACTGGCTGAAGCAGGTCCTGTTCGGCTGGTGGAAGGCGTACTTCAAGCCGTTCTGGGTGTTGCGCGACATCAGCCTCGAAGTGAGGAAGGGTGAGAGCATTGGCATCCTGGGCCGCAACGGCTGCGGCAAGTCCACGCTGCTGCAGGTGGTCTGCGGCATGACCCTGCCCAGCCATGGCGAACTCAGGGTCACGGGCCGCATCGCGCCCGTCCTGGCGCTGGGGTCCACCTTCGACATGGAGCTGTCGGGCCGCGAGAATGTCCTGATCGGCGGCGCAGTGCTGGGCCTCAAGAGGGGCGAAGTGCTGCGCAAGTTCGATTCGATTGCCGAGTTCGCCGGCATCGGCGAGTACATGGACCAGCCCGTGAAGCACTATTCGATGGGCATGCGCACGCGCCTGGCTTTTTCGATCTGCGCCCACGTCGAGGCCGAGATCCTGGTGGTCGACGAGGCGCTGTCGGTCGGAGACGCGGCGTTTCAGCGCAAGTGTCTCGACTGGATCGACAACTTCCGCAAGACCGGCACGCTGCTGTTCGTCTCGCATTCGATGGCCGAGGTGCGCCGCCTGTGCGACCGCGCGATCTGGATCGAGGAGGGGCGCATCCGCGAGCAGGGCGACCCCAACGACGTGATCCGCTCCTATCATCGCGCCCTGCTGGTCGAGAAAGACGACGTCCAGCGCTTCTCCTCCGGAAACAAGCGCCCCGCGACCGCGGGCGAGTGATGCGGCATGGAGCCGGGCATCCTGGCGTGGCTCGGCTTCGGCTGGTGGTCGCTCGGCTCGGCGATCCAGTGGGCGAGTGCGGCGCTGGCGCGGTCGCCCCGGCGGGCCGTATCTCCAAGCCACGAGGCAATTGATTTCAGCATCGTGGCGCCGATGGCTGGCGCCGGGGACGCGACCGCGGACTATGTGCACGTCCTGCGCAATCTGGCCGAGGCCGGGGCGGAAGTGCTGATCTGCGTGGCCAGCGCCGACGATGGCGCGGTGGCGCCGCTCAGGAATATCTGGCCCGAGGCACCAATCCTCGTCGGCAACGACGACACCTTCAATCCCAAGATGAACAACGTGCGCAAAGGGCTCGAAGCGGCCAGCCGCGGGATCGTGGCCCTGTGCGACGCCGGCATCATGCTGAGTGTCGACGAGCTGAAGTGCGCGGCCGCACCGCTGGCGGCCGGGGCGGGGCTGGTGCTCGCGCTCAAGGCGGCTGATGCGCCGCGGAGCTTCGCGGCCGAGATCGAGCGCGCGTATATCGACGGCCACCAGGCGAAGTTCCTGTTCGCGGCCGATCGGCTGGGGCTTGCCGTGGCGTCCGGCGGCGTCACGCTCATGACCTACGACACGCTCCAGCGGATCGGCAACTGGCGGGGCTTCAACCGCTGGATCGCCGACGATTATTCGGTCGTGCGTTCGGTCCGCGACCTGGGCCTCCCGACCCGTCTCGGGGAGATCATGCCGCGCCTGCCGCTCGGGGTACGCTCCTGGTCGACCGTGTGGCGGCGGCAGGTTCGCTGGGCGCGAACGAGGCTGCGCCTGCCGGTCTGGCCGCTCGTCCTTTGGGAGCCCGCGATCGGCTGGGCCGCTACGGGCGCGGCAGGGGCCGCTGCCCTCCTCTGTTCGGGCGTGAACGCGACGATGGTTGTCGTCGCGCTGGCGATTCATACAGGAGCATGGCTGTTGGCCGAGAAATGGTTCATGGCCGGCCGCGGGCTGGCGTTCGGGCTGCGCGGAGCGGCCGCGGCGCTGGTCCGTGAAGTGCTCGCGCCCATTCTGATCTTGAACGCGCTGTCGGGCCGCACCATCGATTGGCGTGGTAGTGATCTGGGCGGCCGATGGCGGGATCGCCGGCAAGCCGTCGAGGATTCGTCAGGGGATGCCGCAGCCGGGAAGTCCGTATGAGTAGCATGAACAGCAGGCAGCCGATCTCCACCGTGATGCTGCCGCCAAAGATCGACTCCGTGACCGTGTCGGCCGTCGAGGACATGCTGGTGGCGGCCCTGCGGCGGGGGGCACGCGTGATCGTCGACGGCAGCCAGGTCACCTACATGAGCGCAGCCGGCGTGCGCACGTTCGCGTCCGTCCTGCACAAGGCGGCGAAGGTTCAGAGCCGCATCGTTTTCTGCCGCTTCAGCGGGGCGGCTTGGGATTGCCTCCTCGTCAGCGGCTTCTCGGAACTGCTCGAGATAGCCGGGACGACCGAGGAGGCCGCGGCGAGGCTCGAGACGGAACCCATGCCGTCCACCGGGGAAAGCTTGCACCGGCGCGGCACCGCGGGTTAACTACACTACTCTCTGAGAGCTGTATCAATGAGTTGGGACGAGGCGCGGCGCGAAGCGTGGCGACAGTTCCGGACGGAGATTGGGATTTGACAATCTGGAGCTGGCTGGGCGCTGCCGCGCGACCTACCGCCATTGTCCTCGGCCTGACTGTTGGCTTGGCGGCTTGTACCGCGATGCCCGGCGACGGACCATGGATGGGGGGCGCGGCCTCGACGACGACCGATGCATTGCCGTTCGACGTGATCGATCTCACGCCAACGACCATCGTGAACTATCGCCAGCCGCCAATTGTCGACCGCCCCTCCACGGTAAGTAACCTGTCGGCTGGAGCGCGGATCGCGGTCGCGGCGGGTGATGCCATCAAGGTCCGGATCTTCGAGCCTTACGAAGGCAGTATTTTCCCTACCATTCAGCGACCCGGTGCGGATTTCGGGGTCCAGCGCGTCACCGATGAAGGCACGATCAACGTGCCCTTTGTCGGCACGATCAAGGTAGCGGGCCTCGACCTGAGCCAGATCGAGAAGAAAGTCGCCCAGCAGGTCGCGGCCTCCGGCAAGGCCCAGGACCCTCAGGTCATCGTCGAATTCGTCGCCGACCGGACCCATACGGCCATGGTGTCGGGCGACGTGAGGAATCCGGGGCGGGTCTCCCTGCTCGAAGGGGTCCGCACCGTCGTCGAGGCGATCAACAAGGCCGGCGGCCCGTCCGGCATCGGCGGCCAGGCTCCCAACGGCGTTGGCGCCAACCAGTTCGAGGTCGTCGTACGTCGCAACGGCCAGATCATCTTGCAGTCGCAATATTCCGATGTGCTGGCCGGAGGCGACATCGGCCTTCAGAAGAACGATGAGATCGTGGTGCGCCCCAATGCACGCATGTTCACGGTGTTGGGCGCCGTCGTGAAGGCCGGCAACGTGGACATGCCCAAGCATACGATCAGCCTGCTCGAAGCGATGGGCATGGTCGGTGGCTTGAATGATGCGCGCGCCAACAAAACGGGCGTTTATGTGTTCAGAATGGGGGATTTGCAGAACAATCCCACAGCCCGGGCGCGTGTTTTCCGCCTGGATCTTTACCAGCCTGTGTCAATTTTCATTGCGCAGCAGTTTCCGGTGCTGCCGAAGGACGTTGTCTACATCACGAACGCCCCGCTTTACGAGTACGACAAAATCTTGACATCGATTTATCGGACTTTCTCGATCGTGGGAGTCGCGAGGGGCAATATTGTTACTTCGACGGGCTTCTAACTAGGGGCAGCGTCCCCAGGGGTTTTCTGGTACCATCTATTATGGCGCAGGTAAGAAAGTTCACTTGGGGCGCCGCAGGATTGGCCGCGCTGCTCATAGCCGCGGCCGTGATCCTGTGGGTGATGCCCAGCCGGCAGACCAGCAGTGCCCAGGACGGACCGCGTCCGTTGGCGCCGTTGATTTCCCGCGGATATACCGACGCACCGGCTGGCACGGCGCTTATTGCGGGCGACCCTGCCGGCGGCGGCGTACTGATCGAACTGCGCGTGACCGACGGCCAAAAGGTCAAGCGCGACGAGGTCATTGCCGTCCTGTCCAATTATCCCAAGGCCGACATCGCCGTCCGAACCGCAGAGGCTGAACTCGCCAAGACCCGGCAGGCGCGCCAGGCCATGGTCAGCGGCTATCGCACGGCGGAGATCGCCATGCAGGAAGTCGTGGTCAAATCGACCGTCGAGGAGGTCAAGCTCAAGAACCTCGAGATGCAGCGTTCCGGCAAGCCGCCGGATCAGAAGCAGCTCGAGCAGAGCATTGCCGCGCAGAGCCTTGAGCGGGAGCAGGCCAAGCTCCGCGTTCTGAAGGAGACGCTGCAGACCGACCTCGAGCAGATCGACACCGATATCTCCATCATCCAGGCGAAGCTCGACAATGCACGAAACACGCGCGAGCAGGCGCTTGTGCGGTCGCCGTTCGATGGGATGGTGATCCAGATCTATTCGCGCCAGGGTGAGCGGGTATCCCAGAACGGCATCGCCAAGATCGTCGACATGTCGCAGCTGCGCGTTCTCGCAGACGTGGATGAGCTGAACGTCGGACGCATTGCGGCGGGGGGCAAAGTCGAGGTGACGTTCCGTGGCAGCCCTATCATCTATAGCGGTAAGATCTCGCGCGTCGCGCCGACCGTGAAGCGCATGCAGCGGACGGAGCCCGATGGCGGTTCCTCCACGGACGCACGCGTGGTTCAGGTCGAGATCGAGCTCGACGACCCGTCCAGCATGCCGCAGGTCCTGGGCCGCGAGACACGCGTCACCTTTCTCTGATGACGATCACGATGCCAGCCCGTCCGTCGCTGCGGCCACGGCCGCGGCGCTGGTTTCAGTGGCGGCCAAACTTCTCGCTGGCCCGCCTGCGGGCGGCCGCTGTCACCGCGACGCGGATGCCGCTGGGCTCCCAGCAGCTCAAGCGCCAGCGGACCAGCACGCTTCTTTCGCTGGCCGGCGTAACGGCGAGCCTGCTGGTGATCTTCGCGCAGCTCGGGATCGAGCGGGCTGTCTACGATTCGGCGATCCGCCTTCACCGGTCGGTGGTGGGCGACCTCGTGATGGTGCCCTACGGCTTCAAATCGCTGCAGCTCCACGCCGAAGTGCCGGCCGCCTTGACCGACGTCCTGTCGGCCAATCCGGCAGTGACCAACACGCTGCCCTTCTGGTTCGGCGTCATGTCGCTCAGCCACAAAGGCATGGAGAGCGCGCGTCGCATCGCCTGGTACGCCGTCGACGTCGAGCGACCCGCGATCGACGTCCCCGGGTTGAGCGAAAACCTGTACCGCCTGCGTGAAGCGCGCCGGATGCTCTACGACCGCGAGTCGCGGCCCTACTTCGGCGACCTTGCCGAACAGGTCGGTCCCGGCAAGCCGGAGTTCCAGGTTCTGGGTCCTCCCGACAATCGCGGGCTGTTGCGCCAGCTCTTCGTCGTCGGCAATTTTGCGCTCGGCCCGAACGTGCTGAACGACGGCTCGGTCATAATGTCGGAAGATACGATGGCCGAGGTGTTCGGTTCGTGGTGGTCCGACAGGCCGGCCTTCATTGCGGTCCAACTCGCCAAAGGCTCCGACGTCAGCGCCGTCCGCCAGGAAATCAACACCGCACTCGCCGGACGGGGAGAAGTGCTCACCCTGCGGGAATTCGAGAAGCGCGAGCGTATCTACTGGTCGCGCGAGACGCCGGTCGGCTACATCACCGACCTGGGTTTCGTGATGGGCGTGATGATCGGCATGGTCTTCATCTACTATGCCCAGTACCAGATCATCCGCTTCTACCTGCCGGAATACGCAATCCTGAAGAGCCTCGGCTACGACTGGTGGTTCTTCCTGTTCATGATTGGACAGATCGGTGCGGCCATCATCACGCCGGCCTTCCTGGTGGCCTTCACCCTCGCGCGATTCGTCTACGGCGCGACGGAAGCTGCGATGCATCTCGGCATGACGATGGGCTTGCGCGAAATGGTCGTGGCGCTGGTCGCCTGCCTGATCATGACCCTCGTCTCCAGCCTGTTCGCCATCCGGCGCCTGTGGCGGGTCGACCCCATCATGCTGTTCGAGTGACCATGACGGCTGACACCCAAGGCTTCGGGCCGCCCGTCGTCGAGGCGGTCGACGTCCACCACCACTATGGCGAGGGGCCGCAGAGGGTCGACGTGTTGTTCGACATCAACATGCAGGTCCGCGAGGGCGAGCTGGTGATCGTCACCGGGCCGTCGGGCTCGGGCAAGACGACGCTGCTCACCATTCTCGGCACCATGCGCAAGCCCTCCGAGGGCAAGTTGCGGCTGCTCGGCACCGACATCGTGGGACTGGGGGGCTCGGCGCTCGACGAGCTGCGCAACCGCATCCGCTTTCTGTTCCAGAAGCGCAATCTCCTGTCCTCGCTGACGGCGCTGCAGAACGTGATCGCCGGCGTTTCGACCACGCCGCTCGCCGATCCAGCCTGGGACGAGCTGCGGGCGAGGCATCTGCTCAAAATGCTCGGCCTCGGCGACAAGGCGGCGGCCTGGCCCGACGAACTGTCGGGCGGCCAGCAACAGCGTGTCGCCATCGCCCGCACCATGATCGGACTGCCCGACCTTATCATCGCCGACGAGCCGACCTCGGCGCTCGACCGCGTGTCGGGCCGGCTGGTGGTCGATCAGCTCAAGGACCTGGCCCTGCGCGCCAAGTGCGCCGTGGTGCTGTCGACCCACGACGAGCGCATCTTCGATGTCGCCTCGCGCCGCCTCCACATCGAGGACGGCCGCTGCTTCGAAGTCCCCATCCACTACCACTGAGAGCGGCGGCCCCGGCATGCTGCTTTTCCTGATCGATCTCCTCGTCTTGCTGTGCCTAGCCGCACAATTCGCGATCGCGGGCTATTTCCTCTACCTGGTCTACTGGCTGTTCGTGCTGCCGCCTGACGAGACGATGCGGCCTTCATTGCCCGAGGCGCTGCCGCGCGTGCTGGTACAGGTCCCGGTCTACAACGAGCCGCTGGTGGTGGAGCGCTCGATGGCCGCAATGGGGGCACTCGACTGGCCGCGCGACCGCCTTACCATCCAGCTCCTCGACGACAGCAACGACATCACGTCCGACATCGCCGCCCACGCCGTGGCGCGCCTGCGCCGCGATGGCATCGATGCCCATCATGTGCGCCGCAGCGACCGCGGCGGCTTCAAGGCCGGCGCGTTGGCGGCGGGCCTCGCCCTCGACGATGCGCCCTATGTCGCGGTGTTCGATGCCGACTTCGTGCCGCCGCCGGGCTGGCTGAAGCAGGCGATGGCCGCGATGCTCGCTCATCCGCGGGCCGCCTTCGTGCAGACGCGTATCGAGTGGGGCAATGGCGAGCGCAACTGGCTGACGCGCGCCCAGCGCCTCATGCAGGACGCGCACTTCGCCGTCGAGCAGGACGTCCGCGCCCGCCGCGGTGTGCCGTTCCAGTTCAACGGAACCGGCGGCATCTGGCGCCGTGCCGCCGTCGAAGAGGCGGGGGGCTGGTCGCACGACACGCTGTCGGAGGATCTCGACCTGGTGCTGCGGACCTACCTGAAGGGCTGGACGGGCGTGTTCCTGATGGACACGCACGTGGTCGGCGAGCTGCCGCAAAAGGTCGAGGATTTCAGCGCCCAGCAGAGCCGCTGGTCCAAGGGCTTCGTGCAGGTCGCCCGCAAGCTGCTGGGACCGATCTGGACGTCGGCCTGGCCGACCGAGGCCAAGCTCACGACGACCGTGGCGCTGGCCCAGCAGCTCATCTTTCCGCTCCTCGTCGTCGGCGTCGCGGCCCTGGTGATCTCGATCGTGGGGCATGGCCGGCTGCTCGGCGTCTTCCACTTCGGCCTCTGGCTGTGGCTGATCGGCATGCTGGTCGTGCTGTTCGGCATGACCTGGGGGGCCTATCGTCGCCTGAAGCGCGGCGCGACGGCGCGCTACCTGGTTACGGCTGTCAGCGTTCCTGGGCTGATCCTATATCTGGCCGTCGCCAACGCGGCCGCCATCGTCAGCGCCGGCTTCGGCAAGAAGACCGAGTTCAACCGTACGCCCAAGACGGGCAACTGAGGCTGCTTCGATGGCCATTCTCGCCGCCCTGGCTCTTCTCTTCGGCGCCGTGTTCGCGGTCTGCTGCGTATTGCTGGCCACCTTCATCGGCAGCCTGCTCTACATGGTGGTGCTCCATCATCGCCTGAAGGCGGCCGGGCTGCGTCGCGAGGAAATGCTGCTGTCGACGCCGCTGCCGCCCGACGCGGACCTGCCGCATGTCGTCGTGCAGATCCCGTCCTTCAACGAAGGCGCGGTGGTGCGCCGGGGGGCGGAATCGGCGGTGGCCCTCGACTGGCCGCGCGACAGGCTGCACATCCAGCTTCTCGACGACAGCACCGACGAGACGGCCGACATGGTCCGCGAGGTCGCGGCCGAGTTGCGCGCCAAGGGTTTCGACGTGGTGGCGCTGCAGCGTACCGACCGCAGCGGCTACAAGGGCGGGGCGCTGCACGAGGCCATGCAGAAGACCCCCTACGATTTCTTTGCGATCTTCGATGTCGACTACATTCCACCGGTCGACTTCCTGCGCGTCTGCATGCGGCCGTTCTTCGCCGAGCCGAAGACGGCGTTCGTCCAGGCGCGCTTCGATTTCCTCAATCCGCACGAAAATGCGCTCACCGAGATGCAGATGGTGACGCTCGATGCCCATCTCGGAATCGAACAGGCGACGCGATGCTGGGCCGGCCATCCGCTGCCCTTCAACGGCACATGCGGCATCTGGCAGCGCGCGGCGATCGATGCCGGCGGCGGCTGGAAGGGCGATACCGTCACCGAGGACCTCGATCTCACCTACCGCGGCTGGGTCAAGGGCTGGCGTGCCTTGTTCCTGACCAGCGTGGGCGTGCCGGGCGAACTGCCGGCCGACACCAAGACCTGGCTGCGCCAGCAGCAGCGCTGGCAGGACGGCTTCCGCCATGTCTCGATGCGGATGTTCCCGGAGATTCTGAAGAGCCGGGACATCACGCCGTCGGCCAAGCTGGCGGCACTGCTGCATCTGTGCATGGCGCTGAATCAGCCGGTGCTTCTGGTGGGGGTCTTCTCGGGCATCCTGGCGGGGCTGCTGGCGCCGTCGCTGGTGCCGCTGCTGCTGACGCTGCTGGTGGTCACGGTGGTGTGGGTCCTGGTCTGTGCGACGATCTTCCTGCGCGCCGGGCACAATTTCATCCGCGGCGGTGAGATCCCGCCGCTCCAGTTCGCCGTGGTGCTGGTGCGGTTCGTCGGCGGCCAGGTCGCGACCGTGGTCCGCTCGTTCGGCGTTCACTTCAGGAAGATGTTCAGCAAGCCCAAGCCGGTCGTGTTCGACCGCACGCCCAAGCGCGGGACTTAGCCCAGTACGCTTTCACGCAGCAGCGGATGGTGCGCGCAGCGCAGGCCGCCGCCCAGGCTGATCGGTCCGTCGAACGGGATCGCGATGACGTCGACCTTTCGCCGGCGCAGTTCCCCGATCACCCGCTGGTTGTCGGTATCGACGATGATGCGGCCTTCCTCGAGCACCAGCCCGTTTGTGGCGAGCAGGCCGGCTTCCTCGACCGAGACGGCGATCTTGTCCCAATCGCGCAAGGACATCGGCAGACCGTCGATCAGCTTTTCGGGGCAGTGGATCAACAGGCCCGGCTTGACCAGTGCCAGCGCGCAATCGAGATGGAGCACGTTCGAGCGCAGCGCTACGGGCAGGACCCGGTAGCCATCCCCCAGGAGAGCCTGCAGCCAGTCGGCGCCGGCGAGGTCGGAGGCACAGCCCGAGATTCCGACATAGATTTCGCGACCGTTGAGCAGCGTATCGCCGCCTTCCAGGAAGGGCCCGTCGACGCAGCCTGGCGAGCCCAGCGGGACGCTCGACCAGTGTGCGCCTTTGGTGGCCACGGCCTTCTGGATCAGCGGTCGCAGGCCATAGCGCTCGCGCTGGCGGCACTTCAGGCGCAACGAGGCGTCGATCGCATACCTGTCGACGACGAGCATGCCGTCGCGGGGAAAGAGCTGCGCCCCCTCGCCGTTCGGAGCGAGGAAGGTTCGTTCATCGCCCTTCAGGCGCTGCGGGCGATGCACGGTGACGCCCTCGCGGGCCACGAGTTCAGCCAGCGCATCGACCTGGCGCTCGATGCGGTGCGCCAGTTCGCGATCGACGTCGATCAGACGCTGGCCGGCGTGGCGGCGGCTGAATTCGCGGGGCTCCGGCGCCAGCCAGCGGCAGGATTCCTCATGGAACACGACGAAGTCTTCGGCCGGCGATATGCCGATCACCACTTCGCGAAGCTTGCCCCATTCGTGGTGTGCGCCGAACAGCATGCTCAGACCCGCGCGTAGATGTCCTCGTAGCGGACGATATCGTCTTCCTCGACATAGTCGCCGGTCTGCACCTCGACTACTTCCAGCAATTCGGTGCCCGGATTGGCGAGGCGATGGACGCCGCCGATCGGAATGTAGGTCGACTCGTTCTCGCGCAGCGTCATGATCTTGCCGTCGAGCGTGACTTCGGCGACGCCCTTCACGACGACCCAGTGCTCGGCGCGGCGGTTGTGGCTCTGCAGGCTGAGCTTGGCGCCGGGCTTGACGGTCAGCCGCTTGGCGCGGAAACGCTCGCCGCGGTCGATGTCCTGGTAGCTGCCCCAGGGACGATGCATCAAGGCATGTTCGGTCGCGGCACGGTGCTTGCCGTCCGACATGCGCTGCACGACGTCCTTCAGGCGCGGAAGGTTGTCGCGATGGCCGACCAGCACGGCATCCTTCATCGCCACCACGACGACATCCTCGACACCGATCACGGCGGTGAGCGGACCGTCGGAACGGATGTAGGAATTGCGCACATGGTCGATCTCCACCGGACCTTCCGTCACGTTGCCGGCGCTGTCGGCGTGGCCGACATCGAGCAGCGCATCCCAGGTGCCGAGGTCGGACCAGCGGAAGCGGGCCGGGACGACCCAGCACTTGTCGGTGCGTTCCATCACGGCATAGTCGATCGACTTGGCGGGAGCCTTGGCAAAGGCGTCGGTGTCGAGGAACACCGTCGAGCCGGTCTTCCTGGCCTTGGCCACGGCTTCTTCGGCCGCGGCGGCCATCGCCGGTTCGAAGCGGGCCATTTCCGACAGCAGCAGATCGGGCGGGAACAGGAAGTTGCCGCTGTTCCACAACAGCCCTTCGGCGATGTACTCCATCGCCTTCTGGGCATTGGGCTTCTCGACGAAGGCGGCAACCTTCATCACGGGGCCGATCTTCTCGGTGCCGGGACGGATGTAGCCGTAGTCGGTCTTGGGCTCCGTCGGGGGAATGCCGAAGGTGACGATGCCGCCCTGTTCGACGGCGGCCAGGCCTTCGCGGCATCCGGCGAGGAATTCCTCGGCGCCGATCACCAGGTGGTCGGAGGCGAGCGCCAGCACCGCTTTCGCGCCCTGATCACGCGTATAGGCGGCGGCGGCGGCCATGGCGGGACCGGAATCGCGGCGCGACGGCTCGACCAGGATGTCGATGTCGACACCGATCTCGCGCGCCTGGCTCTCGCACATGAAACGATAGGCGTCGTTGGTCGCGATCACGGGCTTGCCGAACAGGCTGCGGTCGGCCACGCGCAGCAGCGTCTGCTGGAACGTCGACTGCTTGCCCAACAGCGGAACGAACTGTTTGGGCATGCTCTCCCGCGACAGCGGCCACAGGCGCTTGCCGGAGCCCCCGACGAGGATAACGGGCGTGATGAGGGTCATTGTGACGGCTTTCGTTACAGGTGCGGCTAACGGGCGGTTTCTGCGGCCGCGTGCCGGGCCGCGATATAGCCGAAGGTGAGGGCCGGGCCAATGGTGATGCCGGCGCCGGGATAGGTGCCCCCCATGACGCTGGTCATGTCGTTTCCGGCTGCATAGAGGCCTCGAATCGGCGCTCCCGCGGCGTCGAGCACACGGGCATCTCCGTCCACCCGCAGCCCCAGGAAGGTGCCGATGTCGCCCGGGATGAGTTTCATGGCGTAGAACGGCCCGCGCTCGAGCGGCGCGAGACACGGATTGGGTCGATGGGTGGGATCGCCGTTGAAGCGGTGATAGGCGTCGGTCCCCTTGCCGAACTCCGGATCTTCGCCCCGCGCGGCATTGGTATTGAACGATGCGATCGTTTTTTGCAGCACGTCTGTATCGAGACCAGTCTTTGCCGCCAGTTCGGGCCAGCTTCCCGCCACCAGAAGATAGCCGTTGCGGAGATGCGGGCCGAGGGGCAGCGGCGCCGGTCCAATGGCGCCCATGCCGTAGCGCCGGATGGCGCGATGGTCGCAGAGCAGCCAGCAGCCCGTCTCGTCGCGGCCGCGGCAGGCCTCGACCATGGCCGGGACGAAGTCGTGGTAGGAGGCCGATTCGTTGGCGAAGCGCCGGCCGGTTGGATCGACGGCGATGTAGCCGGGCTTCCCACGCTCGTAGAAGTGCGGGAACGGCAAGGTCGCGCCATCGGGCTGCGGTACCAGCGAGACGGGCACCCAGGCGGCGGGATAGGCCACGTCCTCTGCCATCGCCCCGCCCGCCGACTGGCCCAGTCGGATGCCGTCGCCGCGATTGCCCGGCGGCGGCGCCGAACGATGGGCGTGGCCGTTGCGGACATGGCCGTAATATCGGCGCTTGAGCTCGTCGTTCGCGGGAAAGCCGCCGCATGCCAGCACGACGCCGCGCCGGGCGCGGATCTCTTCTCGCTTGCCCTCGCGCTGCACGATCGCGCCCCTGACGGCACCGTCACTCTGCACAAGTTCCACGACCGGGCTGTCCAGCCACAGCTCGATGCCGCGCTCCTCGGCCGAAAGGGCAAGGGCGGCAATGAGGCCGTTGCCGTTGGTCAGTCGCGTGCCGCGAGCGTGGTTCAGCCGGTCGAACGCGTAGCGCGCCGTCATGCCGGCGACATGGAGTGCCGAGCGGGCCGAGCGCGTCATCTTGAAGACATGCGGCAGGTCGTTGCGACCCAGCATCATGCCGCCGAACGCCATCATGGTGCGCAGCGGCGCCCGCAGCTGATCGAACCGCTTGCCGAGCCGCCGTCCGTCGAACGGCAAGGGCAACAGCGAGCGGCCGCCTTGCGCGGCACCTGGCTTGGTCGGGTGATAATCCGCCCAGATCGGCACGGCCTCATAGCGAACGTGCGTGTTGTTCTCGATAAACTCCACGGCCGGGTTGCAGTGGTCGAGGAAGGCGTTGGCGAGCTCCAGGTTCAGGCGGTTGCCGGCTTCATGCTGCAGGTAGGTGAGCGCGTCCTCCTTGGAGTCGGCGATGCCGAGCGCACGCCCGTGCCGGTTGCCGGGGATCCAGATGACGCCGGCCGAATAGGCCGTGGTCCCGCCGAACTGATTCTCCTTCTCGACCATCAGCACGTCGAGGCCGGCATGGGAGGCCGTCAGCGCCGCGGCGAAGCCGGCGGCCCCGGATCCAACCACCAGCAGGTCTGTTTCGATCACGCTTTTTCTCCACCGGGTGACGAGCCGCCCGACTGCCGCTCCAGGTTCTCCGCGCGTCGTCGCTTGGCCTCGTTTTCCACGGCCTCGGCGAGCGCGGGAATATGGGACGCGATTTCGTAGAAGTCGCTGGCATAGAGTACGAGCAGCGTCGTGGGCTTTGTCGTGGCGATCGAGGCGGCGCGCGGCTGGCGGTTGAGCAGGGACATTTCGCCGAAGAAGGCGCCGTCGGCCAGGCGGACGGTACCCCCGGTTGGCAGGCGCACTTCGACTTCTCCGCTGGAGATGAAGAACATCGAATCGCCGGGATCGCCCCGCCGCAGAACCGTGACGCGGGCGGGGTAGTACCGGGTGCGCAGCTTGCCGACGATCTCGGAGAGGGTGACAACGCCCAGCGACGCGAAGATCGGCACGCGGACGACCTGCTCCCAGACCCGGAGATATTCGCGTCTCCGTTCTTCCTGGGCAAAGCCCGTGGCGAGCACGCCGGTCATCAGCGCCAGGACCGCGATGCCGCTGATCATCAACAGGGAGCCGATGATGCGGCCCCCGGGCGTGACCGGCACCACGTCGCCGTAGCCGGTCGTCGTCAGGGTGACCACCGCCCACCACATGGCGTTGGGCAGGCTGCCGAAGGCCTGCGGCTGGCCGACCCGCTCCAGGATGTGGGCGCCGGTCGCGGCGATCATCAGGAGGATCGCGAAGACGATGAGCACGCTGGCGATCGGCCCGCGTTCGTTGGAGATCACGCGCGCGAGCGTGCCGAAGGCCGGTGCGTGCAGGCCGAGCTTCATGATCCAAAGGATGCAGAACACCGATGCGGTATCGGTACCGATGATGCTGTAACCGCCGGCCAGCATGACGGCCGGCATGACCGCCAGCAGGCCGATCAGGCCGGGCAGACTACCTGCCCAGTGCAATCGTGCCCTAAGCGGGGGCATGTCGGCCATTTGCGGGATCTCGGGCGCCACCCAGAGCCGGGTGGCATATTCGACCAGGAAGAAGAACGTCACACTCCAGATCGTACCGCGCAGGATGAAGCGATGCGGCGTCAGCACCTCGTCGATCGACAGCAGGATCACGGTGAGCAGGCCGATGCCGAGAACGGCCAGATGAGCCGCTCGCCAACGGCGGGCACCTGGCGTGGGATCGTTGGGCCGCAGGATGTCGAATGCCTGCGCGCGGAGAGACTTTTGTGTGGTCGTCACGGAACGACCATAGGCGGGCTGGCGTGCGAATTGCAACGCGCGGTCGCCCGGTTTACCGTCATTGCCGGTCCCCGACAAAGAGGTCTGTATCCAAGGTGGTCAACGATTTGCGTATTGCCGTCGACATCGGCGGCACGTTCACGGACGTGGTTTTGGAAGAGGGGAGCCGTCGGATCACGCGCAAGCTGCTGACGACGCCGCAGCGCCCGGAGGAGGCAGTCCTCGACGGGGTGCGCCTCATCCTCGGTGATGCCGGCAAGGGTTTCGGCGATATCGGCGTATTCGTCCACGGCACCACGCTTGCCACCAATGCCGTCATCGAACGGCGCGGCGCACGCACGGCCCTGATCGCCACTGAAGGCTTCCGCGACGTCCTCGATATCGCCAACGAGAGTCGCTACGACCAGTACGATCTCGGCATCGAGAAGCCCAGGCCGCTGGTGCCGCGCGCGATGCGTTTCACCGTGCCCGAACGCATGGATGTGCATGGCAAGGTCCGCCTCGCCCTCGACGAAGGCGCAGTGCGGGGGCTGGCCGGAACGCTCAAAGCCCAAGGCTTCGAAAGCGTCGCCGTGGCCTTCATGCACTCCTATGTGAATCCGGCGCACGAGCGGCGGGTGCGCGAGATACTGAATGCGGAATTGCCCGATCTCTGGGTAACGCTGTCGAGCGAGGTCTGCCCCGAGGTCCGCGAGTACGAACGGACCTCGACTGCGGTGGCGAACGCCTACGTGCAGCCGCTGATGGACTCCTATCTGGCCCGCATGCAGGCGGCTCTCGCGGTGGAGAAGTTCACCGGCACGATCTATCTCGTGACCTCCGGCGGCGGCCTCACCGCCATCGAGACGGCGCGGCGCTTTCCGGTACGTCTGGTCGAATCCGGGCCAGCGGGCGGGGCGATCTTTGCTGCCGAGGTGGCGGCGCGCGCCGGCGAGGCGCGAGCGCTCAGCTATGACATGGGTGGCACCACGGCGAAGATCTGCCTGATCGACGACTACCAGCCGCACACCGCCCGGCTTTTCGAGGTGGACCGTGCAGCCCGCTTCCTCAAGGGCTCGGGCCTGCCGGTCCGCATCCCGGTCATCGAGATGGTCGAGATCGGCGCGGGCGGCGGCTCGATTGCCCGGCTGGATGCGCTCAAGCGCGTTACCGTCGGCCCCGAAAGCGCGGGCGCCGAGCCCGGCCCGGCCTGTTACGGACGGGGTGGCCGGCATCCGGCCGTCACCGACGCCAATGTCGTGCTGGGCACGATCGACCCGGCGCATTTCGCCGGCGGTTCGATTGCCCTCGATATCGATGCCGCGCGCGGTGCGATCGACCGCGACGTGGGCGACGGCCTCGGTCTGTCGACAGAGATGGGCGCCTATGCCGTGTACGAGATGGTGTCGGAGAACATGGCAAGTGCGGCGCGGGTGCACGCCGTCGAGCGCGGTTCCGTGGTCAATCAATATACGCTGATCGCCTTCGGTGGCGGCGCGCCGCTGCACGCCGCTCGCGTGGCCGAGAAGATCGGCGTGCAGCGCGTGATCGTGCCGCCCAATGCCGGCGTGGGCTCCGCGGTCGGTTTCCTGGCGGCCCCCGTGTCGTTCGAACTGGTGCGCAGCCGCTACATGCGCCTCGACACGCTGGACGCGGCAGCGGCCACCGAGCTGCTGGAAGAGATGAGCCAGGAGGCGACGGCGCTGGTGGTGCCGGGCGCGCGTGGCCTGCCGACCTTCGAGCGCCGGGTCGCCTTCATGCGGTACGTCGGCCAGGGCCATGAGATCATGGTGACCCTGCCGCGCGGCCCCCTGACGGCGGCCGACACCCAGGCGCTGCGCGAGGCCTACGAGCGCGACTATGGCGTGCTGTTCGAGCGTCACATCCCCAACGCCGCCATCGAGGTCCTGAGCTGGTCGGTCCAGGTGTCCACCGAGGCCAAGCGGCCCGATGTGCAGGGCAAGGCCGGCAGTGCCCCGCCGCCCACGCCGGTCGGCCGCCGCCCGGTGTTCGATGGCCGCAGCGGCAAGACCGCCGACGTTCCTGTCTATCGTCGCGAGCAGCTGCCGCCGGGCAGTGCCTTCACCGGCCCGGCCATCGTCGCCGAGGACGAGACATCGACCTATGTCTCGGCCAGTTTTACCGCGCATATCGATGCGTCCGGCTGTATCGTCATGGAACGCAAGGACGTGTAAGGAGTATCCCATGAGCCAGTCCAACAGCGTCGGCCTGATCGATCTGCAGATCATGTGGAACCGCCTGATCGCGGTGGTGGAGGAGCAGGCGCAAACCCTGATGCGCACCGCCTTCAGCCCGATCGTGCGTGAATGCGGCGATCTGTCCGCCGGCGTCTTCGACTTGCAGGGCCGCATGCTGGCCCAGGCCGTCACCGGCACGCCGGGGCACGTGAACTCGATGGCCGAATCGGTGAAGCACTTCCTGCGCCATTTCCCGATCGAGACGATGAAGGCGGGCGACGCCTACATCACCAACGATCCGTGGATGGGCACCGGCCACCTCAACGACTTCGTCATCACCACGCCGTGCTTCCGCAACGGCAAGCTGGTGGCGCTGTTCTCCTGCACCAGCCATCTCATGGACATCGGCGGCATCGGCTTCGGGCCCGACGCGACCGACGTGTTCATGGAGGGGCTCTACATCCCCATGCTGAAGCTGTTCGACCAGGGCAAGGCCAACGAGACGCTGATGGCGATGATCCGCGCCAACACGCGCCAGCCGGTCGACACCGAGGGCGACGTCTACTCGCTGGCCGCCTGCAACGACGTCGGCGCCCGCCGCCTGATCGAGATGATGGACGAGTTCGCCATCGACTCGCTGGACGAGCTCGGCGACCACGTGATCGCGCGCTCGCGCGAGGCGGTGCTGGCCGAGATCGCCAAGCTGCCCAAGGGCACCTGGCACAACAGCATGACGGTCGACGGCTACGACGAGCCGGTGACCTTGAAGGCGGCGCTGACGATTTCCGACACCGGCATCCACGTCGACTACTCAGGAACAACGGGCGTGTCGCGGCGTGGCATCAACGTGCCGCATGCCTACACGACGGCTTACACGGTGTTCGGTCTGGGCTGCGTGGTCTCCACGCACATTCCCAACAATGCCGGCTCGCTCGAGCCTCTGACGGTCTCGGCGCCCGAGGGCTGCATCCTGAATGCGCCCAAGCCGACCGCCGTCGCCTCGCGTCATGTGGTCGGCCAGATGCTGCCCGACGTGGCGTTCGGCTGCCTGCGCCAGGTCGTGCCGGATCGCGTGCCGGCCGAGGGCACGTCGTGCCTGTGGAACATCAACGTACGGGGCCGCGTGAAGGGCGGCGACGGCGGCAACTACGGTTTCGGCATGGCCATCACGTCCAACGGCGGCACCGGCGCGCGTCCCGACAAGGACGGGCTGTCGGCCACGGCCTATCCCAGCGGCGTGCGCGGCACGCCCGTCGAGATCGCCGAGACGCAGACGCCGCTGATCTTCTGGCGCAAGGAGTTCCGCCCCGATTCTGGCGGCGCCGGCCGCACGCGCGGCGGTCTCGGCCAGATCATGGAGATCGAGAGCGGTATCGACGAGCCGTTCGACCTGCTGGCCGCCTTCGACCGCATCGACTATCCGGCGCGCGGCCGCGATGGCGGGGGCGACGGCGGGGCCGGTGTCGTGGCATTCAAGTCCGGCCAGACGCTGAAGGGCAAGGGCTTCCAGCTCATCCCGCCGGGCGAGCGGCTGATGATCCTGACGCCGGGCGGCGCGGGCATCGGCGCGCCGCGTGATCGTGATCGCGCGCAGGTCGCCAACGACCTCGCCGACGGGCTGATCTCCGAGGAGACGGCCGACAGGCTCTATGAATTCAAGCCGCCGCAAGCCGCCGAGTAGGGCGGCGGCGTACGGGGATGGGTATCAATTCAACGACGGGGGCTACGATGATTCTGGGACGCAGGAATGCCTTGAAGGCCGGCGTGGGTGTCGGTGCTGTGGCGCTGGTCGGTGCACCGGCCGTCGTGCAGGCGCAGGCGCCGCTCAAGTTGCCGCTGGCGACGGTGTGGCCGGATGGAAATTTCCATACGGTCAACGTCAAGCGCTTTGCCGAAGAGGTGAAGAAGGGGACGGGCGGGGCGGTCGATATCGAGGTCAAGGCAGGCGGCCAGCTCGGCTTCAAGGGCCCCGAGCAGATGCGCGCCGTGCGCGACGGTCTGGTGCCGATGGCCGACATCCTGAACATCCAGCAGGTCGGCGACGAGCCGATCATGGGCGTCGAGGGCATCCCGTTCATCTGCAACAACATCGAAGAACTCAAGGTGCTGCACAAATATCTGCGGCCGGAGTACGACAAGGTCCTGCTGAAGAACAATCAGACCATGCTCTACACGGTGCCGTGGCCCACCCAGTACCTGCATCTCAAGATCAAGGCGGAGTCGCTGGACGCACTGAAGGCCATCAAGATCCGCGTGCCCGACAAGAACGCGCAGGAAATGTGCAGTGCGATCGGCATGGCGCCGGCGCTGATTCCGTGGGGCGAGACCATTGCGGCGCTGTCGTCGGGTGCCGTTTCGGGCGTGTCGACCTCGTCGGTATCGGGCGTCGACGGCAAGTTCTGGGAGTTCCTGAAGTTCTTTCACCAGACCAACCATGCCTGGTCGTCGGAAATCGTGACGATCAACAACGACACCTGGAAGAAGATCTCGCCGGCCAATCAGAAGATCATCGTCGACCTGGCCAAGAAGCTCGAGCCGGAGTTCTGGGCGTCGTCGTTGCAGGCCGACAAGGACAGCAACGCCCGCCTGATCGCCGGCGGCATGCAGCTCGTCATTCCGTCGGCGGCGATGACGGCGGACCTGCAGAAGAAGACGGCGCCGATGATCGGCGAGTTCTACAAGCGCGTGCCGGCGGCGGAGAAGCCGATCAAGGCCTATCTCGCCGAAATGAAGCGGGCGTGAGCGGACACGGGTCGAATCCCAATGCCGGCGCGCCGCCACCGCTGCGTGCCTTCCTCGACGGAATCGACCTGCTGGGCCGCCTCGACGGCTGGATGGGCGCCGCCTGTCTCGCGGCGCTGACCTGCCTGATGCTGGGCGAGGTGCTGGTCCGCGCCCTCTCGGACATATTCCCCTGGGTGCCGGCCGACATTCCGGTCGCCTGGGAATACAGCTCCTATCTCATGGCGGCCGCATTCACCTTCGGCGCCGCCATGACCCTGCGGGCCGGTGGGCACATCCGCGTCACCTTGGTCCTGGCGCGGGTTTCACCCGGGGTGAGGCGGTGGCTGGAGACCCTGCTGGCGGCGCTGGGCGTCGCTTTCTCGGGCTATCTGGCGGTGGCGATGGTGAACTTCACCTGGCGCAGCTTCACCTCGGATCAGGTGTCGATTTCCAGCGCCACGCCGCTCTGGATCCCGCAGGCGCTGGTGACGTTCGGTATCTGCCTGCTGGTCCTGCAGTTCGTCGCACGTTTCCTTCAGGCCCTCTTCGGCCTGCCGCTCGAGGACGTGAACATGCGCGCGGCCTCGGTCGCCGAATGATCAGGCGTGCGGGTTAGGTCGCGATGCTCGAAATCGTCATCACCATGTTCGTCGTGCTGTTCGCCTTCCTGGCGGGCGGCATGTGGATCGGCTGGACGCTGGCCGTCACCGGGACGATTCTGCTGGCGATCTTCCGCGACATCCCGCTGGACAAGCTCCTGGCGCAGTACACGTGGAACATCCTGACGACCCAGGAACTGCTGGCGCTGCCGCTGTTCATCATCATGGGCGAGATTCTGTTCCGCACGCGGCTTTCGCAGACTCTGTTCCGTGGCCTCTCGCCGTGGGCGGCGCTGCTGCCGGGCCGGCTGCTGCATGTGAACGTCATCGGCTGCACCATTTTCGCGGCCATCTCCGGCTCTTCGGCCGCCACGACCCAGGTCGTGGGCCGTATCTCGCTCGCCGAACTCCTGAAGCGCGGCTATTCCAAGGACGTCGCCGTGGGCTCGCTGGCGGGTGCCGGCACGCTGGGCTTCCTGATCCCGCCCTCGAACATCATGATCATCTACGGCGTTCTGGGTGACGTCTCGATCTCCAAGCTCTTCACGGCGGGGTTCATTCCCGGCATGCTGCTTGCCGCAAGCTTCATGGCCTGGATCATGATCCACACGATGCTGAAGCCGGAACTCGTGCCGGAAGCAGAGCGCAAGGTCCGGATCGCGACGGCTGCTGAATTCCTGACGTCGATCCGCGAACTGGGACCCGCCGTGTTCCTGATCGTGTGCGTACTGGGATCGATGTATGGCGGACTGGCGACGCCGTCCGAAGCCGCCGCCGTGGGCGTGCTGGGCGCACTGGTCGTGGCCGGCCTGCAGCGCGAACTGTCGCGCAGTGCGCTGAAGGCCATCGCCATCGGCTCGGTGCAGACCTGCGCCATGATCGCGCTGATCGTCCTGGGGGCGTCCATTCTCGGCAGCGCCGCGGCCTTCCTCGGCATTCCGGCGGCCGTCGCGGAGTTCGTGAAGAGCCTCGGCCTGTCGCCCTTCATGTTGATCGTGGCGCTCATCGTCTTCTACCTCATCCTCGGCTGCTTCCTCGACGGATTCAGCATGATCGTGATGACCCTGCCGATCGTGATGCCGATCGTGAAGGCGGCAGGCTTCGATCCGATCTGGTTCGGCGTTTTCCTCGTCCTGGTCGTGGAAATGGCGCAGATCACGCCCCCGGTCGGCTTCAACCTGTTCGTGATCCAGGGGTTGACCGAGGACGGGCTGGGCTACATCGCCCGGGTCACGCTGCCCTTTCTCGCGATCATGGTCCTCTTCACCATGCTGCTGGCCATCTTCCCCGACATTGCGCTCTGGCTTCCGCGCTATCTCAGCGGCTAGTCTGCCTCGCGCCACGAGGGGGAGTTGAATGGAACCGTGCCAGGTCAAGACAGCGGCGGACGCGCTGAGGATCGTCAAGCAACGCGGGCTCACCCACGTCAAGGTGGGCGTCCACGACATCGACGGCATCCTTCGTGGCAAGTACATCCATGTCGACAAGTTCCGCTCCGCCCTCGAGGGGGGATTCGGCTTCTGCGACGTGGTGCTGGGCTGGGACATGAACGACCAGCTCTACGACAACGTCACCTACACGGGCTGGCATACGGGCTATCCCGACGCCAACGTCCGCATCCTGCCCGAGACCTGCCGCGAGATCGCGACCGAACCGGGCAACCTGATGTTCCTCTGCGAGTTCGTGGGCGCCGCCGAGGAAATCTGTCCGCGCGGGACGCTGCGGCGGGTACTGGCGCGCGCCAAGAAGCTTGGCTTCGACGTAAAGGTCGGTTTCGAATACGAGTTCTTCGTCTTCGCCGAGACTCCTGAGTCGATCCGCGAGAAGGGCTACCGCAACCTGAAGCCGATCTCACCCGGCTTCTTCGGCTACTCGGTGCTGCGCAACTCTGTCCTGTCCGATTGGTACAAGGACCTGCTCGCCATGTGCGAGACCATGGACATGGGCATCGAGGGCTTGCACACGGAGACCGGCGCCGGCGTGCTGGAAGCAGCGTTACGCGTCGACGATGCGCTGGCGGCGACCGACAAGGCGGCTCTGTTCAAGATCTTCACCAAGGTTCTGGCGCAGAAGCGCGGCTGGCTCGCGACTTTCATGGCCAAGTGGTCGAAGGATTGGCCGGGCTGCGGCGGCCACATGCACATGTCGCTGTGGAAGGGCGGCAAGCCGGTCTTTTTTGACGACAAGGCGCCGCACCGCATGAGCAAGACGATGCGCCAGTTCGTCGGCGGCCAGGCGGCCCTGATGCCGGAGCTGCTGGGCATGGTGGCGTCGAACGTGAACTCCTACCGCCGTCTGATCCCGGGCTTCTGGGCGCCGACCGCGTCGACCTGGGGCGTCGAAAATCGAACGACCTCGCTCCGGGTCATTCCCGGCTCTGCCAAGTCGACCCGCGTGGAGTATCGCGTGGCCGCCGCCGATGCCAATCCCTACCTGGCGATCGCCGCCGCCATCGGCTCGGGCCTGTGGGGCATCGAAAACAACATCGATCCCGGCGAGCCGGTGATGGGCAATGCCTACGAGAAGAAGCATCCGGCGAAGTCGCAGCTGCCGCGCACGCTGATGGAGGCGGCCGGCCGGCTCAAGGCGTCGAAGCCCGCGCGCGATCTGTTCGGCGATGCCTTCGTCGATCATTATTCCGCAACCCGCGAATGGGAAGAGCGGGAGTTCCGCAAGGCCATCACCGACTGGGAACTCGACCGGTACATGGAAATCATTTGATGTCGTCGTCGACGCCGCTCTACGGCAACTGGAGCTTCCCGACCTCCATCCGCTTCGGCGCCGGCCGCATCCGCGAGCTGCCCGAGGCCTGCAAGGCGGTCGGGCTACGGCGCCCGCTGCTGGTCACCGATCCCGGCCTGGCCAGGCTGCCGATGATCTCGAATGCGACCCTGTCGCTGCGCAAGGCAGGCATCGAGGTCGCGGTGTTCAGCGAGGTGAAGCCCAATCCGGTGGCGGCCAATGTCGAGGCGGGCGTGCGCGTGCTGCGCGCCGGCAAGCATGACGGCGTCATCGCCTGGGGCGGCGGTTCGGGCATCGACGCGGGCAAGGCCATCGCCTTCATGGCCGGCCAGACGCGGCCGCTGTGGGACTTCGAGGATGTCGGCGACTGGTACACGCGGGCCAATCCGGCCGGCATCCATCCCTCGATCGCCGTACCGACGACGGCGGGCACCGGCTCGGAGACCGGCCGTGCGTCGGTCATCACCGACGCCGCGACACACACCAAGAAGATCATCTTTCATCCGAAGATGATGCCGCAGCTGGTGATCGCCGATCCCGAATTGACGGTCGGCCTGCCGGCCAGGCTGACCGCCGGCACGGGCATGGATGCCTTCATCCACTGTTTCGAGGCCTATTGCGCGCCGGGCTATCACCCCTATGCCGAGGGAATCGCCATCGAAGGCATGCGGCTGGTTAAGGAGAACCTGGCGCGCGCGGTGAAGGACGGTCGTGACATCGAGGCCCGCAGCCACATGCTCGCGGCCTCGCAGATGGGCTCGACGGCCTTCCAGAAGGGTCTGGGCGCGATCCATTCGCTGTCCCATCCGGTGGGGGCCGTTCTCGACACACATCACGGCCTGACCAACGCCGTCGTCATGCCCTACGTCGTCCAGTTCAATCGCCCCGCCATCGAGGACAAGGTCGTGCGACTCGCGCATTGGCTCAACCTGCGCACGCCGACCTTCGAGGGGTTCATGCAGTGGACCCTCGATCTCAGGCGCGAAATCGGTATTCCCCACACGCTGGCCGAGCTCGGCGTGAAGGCCGAGCATCTCGACAGGTTCTCCGAGATGGCCGCCGTCGATCCGACGGCCGGCGGCAACCCGGTCAAGGCGGGCGTGCCGGAGATGCGCAAGATGTACGAAGCCGCCATGGCAGGGAGGCTCTGATGGCCGCCGCTTTCCCCACTCACGCCCGCGTCGTCATCGTCGGCGGCGGCATCATGGGCTGCTCGACGGCCTATCACCTGGCCAAGCACGGCTGGAAGGACATCGTGCTGCTGGAGCAGGGCCGGCTCAGCGGCGGCACGACCTGGCACGCCGCGGGTCTGGTGGGCCAGCTTCGTTCCTCCCAGAACCTGACGCGGCTGATCCGCTACAGCACCGAACTCTATTCGAAGCTCGAGGCCGAGACAGGCCTCGCCACCGGCTGGAAGCAGTGTGGCTCGCTCACGGTGGCGCGCACCGAGGAGCGTATGACGTTGCTGCGGCGCTCCGTTGCCATGGCCAACGCCCAGGGCGTCGTGTGCGAGCCGCTGACGCCGCAGCAGGCCGGCGACAAATATCCGATCATGCGCACCGACGATCTCGTGGGCGCGGTGTGGCTGCCGGGCGATGGAAAGGCCAACCCGACCGACATCACGCAAGCGCTGGCCAAGGGCGCGCGCAACGGCGGCGTCCGCATCTTCGAGAAGACGAGGGTCATGTCGATCGACACCGAGGAGGGGCCGGGCGGGCCTCGCGTCACCGGCGTGCAGACGACCGAGGGGCCGATCAAGGCCGAGATCGTCGTCAATTGCGGAGGCCAGTGGTCGCGCCAGCTCGGCCGTATGGTCGGCGTGACGGTGCCGCTCTATTCCTGCGAGCACATGTACATCGTGACGGAGAAGATGGAGGACGTGCCGCGCGACCTGCCGGTGATGCGCGACCCCGACGGCTACATCTACTTCAAGGAAGAAGTCGGCGGCCTGCTGATGGGCGGCTTCGAGCCCGACGCCAAACCGTGGAACAAGGACGTCATCCCCGACGACTTCGAGTTCGGCATGCTGCCGGACGACTGGGACCAGTTCCAGATCCTGATGGACAACGCGCTGGTCCGCGTGCCGTCGCTGGAGAAGACCGGCATCAAGACGTTCATGAACGGGCCCGAGAGTTTCACGCCGGACCTCAACTACATTCTGGGCGAGGCACCGCAGTTGCGCGGCTTCTATGTCGGGGCCGGGTTCAACTCGATGGGCATTGCAAGCTCCGGCGGTGCCGGAATGGCGCTGGCCGAATGGATCGTCGCCGGTGAGCCGACGATGGACCTCTGGCCGGTCGATATCAGGCGCTTTGCGGGCTTCCACGGCAACGATGCGTGGCTGCGCAGCCGCGTCGCCGAGACGCTGGGGCTGCATTACAAAATGCCGTGGCCGCAGCGCGAGCAGGAGAGCGGCCGGCCGTTCCGCCGCTCGCCGCTCTACGACCGTCTCAAGGCGCGCGGCGCCTGGTTCGGCAACAAGATGGGCTGGGAACGGCCCAACTGGTTTGCGGGCGCCGGCAATGTGCCCGACATGGAGTATGGCTGGGGACGCGGCGCGTGGTTCGATGCCGTTGCTGCCGAGCACAAGGCGACGCGCGAGAGCGTCACGATCACCGACGAGACCTCGTTCGGGAAGCTGCTGGTTCAGGGGCGCGATGCCGAGGCGGTGCTTCAGCGTCTGTGCGCCAACGACGTCGCCGTGCCGGTTGGCCGCACCGTTTATACCGGCGTGCTGAACGAGCGCGGCACTTTCGAGAGCGACCTCACCATCGCCCGGCTGGCGCGCGACAGGTTCCTGGTCATCACCGGCTCGGGCCAGCCCGTGCGCGACATGGATTGGCTGGGCCGCCACATGCCGGCGGACGCTCATGCGGTCCTGACCGACGTCACGTCGGGCTGGACGGTGCTGTCGATCATAGGACCGCGCAGCCGCGCGCTGCTGCAGAAGGTAAGCAAGGCCGACCTCTCGAACGAGGGCTTTCCGTTCGCCACGATCCGCGAGATCGGCGTCGGCTACGCCACCGTGCTGGCCTCGCGCCGAACCTACATGGGCGAGCTGGGCTGGGAGCTCTACGTGCCGGTCGAGTTCGCCGTCACCGTCTTCGAGACGTTGCACGAGGGCGGCGCCGAGTTCGGCCTGCGCGATGCCGGCTATTATGCCGTCGAGACGCTGCGGCTCGAGAAGGGCTATCGCGCGTGGGGGCGCGAGTTGACGCCCGACGACACGCCGTTCCAGGCAGGTCTCGGCTGGGCGGTGAAGCTCGACAAGCCGGGTGGCTTCATCGGCCAGAAGGCGCTGGTCGAGGCCAAGGGCAAGCCGCTTCTGCGGCGACTGGTGTCGGTCGTGCTGCAGGACGGCGAGCCGCTCCTGTGGGGCGGCGAGGCGTTGCTGCGCGACGGCAAGCCGGTCGGCGATCTGACCTCGGCGGGCTACGGCCACACGCTCGGTGCGTCGGTCGGCCTCGGTTACGTGAAGCGCAGCGACGGCGCGGCGATCGACGCGGCCTGGCTGGAGAGCGGCCGCTTCGAGGTCGATCTGGCCGGCGCGAAGCTCGCGGCGAAAGTCTCGCTGCGTGCGCCCTACGATCCCAGCGGGCTGCGGGCCAAGGGCTGATCCGTCGTCCTGAGGCGGGTCTCGGCGAGTTCGCCGGCCGCCTCGAGGATGGGATTGGCCACGGTCGCGAAGTGGCCGTTGATGCGCTTCAGGTCGCGGATCACATCCATGTGGATCGAGCTGGTCTCGATCGATTCAGGCCGTCCCTCGCGGAGGCGGGCATAGTGACTGTCGGCGGCGCGGGTCTCGGCTTCGCGCATGGCAGTCTTTTCTGCGACCAGGCGACGCGCCAGGGTGATGTCGCGGGTTGTGAAGACATTCAGCGCCAGCCTGAGATTGTCGAGCACGCGGGCATGGAAGGCGCGCAGTTCGGCGGTGCCCTCGGCAGAGAAGGCGTAGCGGTTCTTGATCTTCTTGGCGGCCAGCTCCATCAGGTTCTTGTCGATGATGTCGCCGGCATGTTCGAGATTGGTGACGAAGGTCAGGATTTCGACGTAGCGCCTGCCGTCTTCTTCGCCGAGTTCGGTGCGCGAGGTCTGGATGAGGTAGAGCTTGATCGCCTCGTACAGGCTGTCGACGGCATCGTCCGCCGCCTCGATCGACTTCATCGCGCGGGCATCGTTCTTTTCGAACACGTCCATCGTCTGGCGCAGCATGTCGGCGACCTTGTCGCCGAGATTGAGCGTCTCACGCATGGCGCAGGCCAGCGCCTCGGCCGGCGTGTCGAGTACGTTCGGGTCGAGGTGGCGCGGCTTGCCGGGATCGTCGGTCTGCGGGCGGTCCGGCACCAGCCGGCGGCAGAGCGCGGCCACGGGATTGATCAGCGGCAGAAAGACGATCGCTGCCACGATGCTGAAGGCGGTGTGGAAGTTGACCAGCAGGCGGCCGGGGGCGGGATCGAGCATCATCAGCCACTGGTGGAACTGGGCCAGGAACGGCAGCAGCGCGAGGCCGACCAGCACGCGGGTGATGAGATTGCCCAGCGGCAGGCGTCGCGCCTCGACGTCGGTCGAGGCCTGGTCGAAATAGGGGGCGACCGCCCCCCCGATATTGGCGCCGATCACCATCGCCATGCCGAGCTTCGGGTCGATGATGCCGCTCGAGGCGAACGACATGACCAGCAGGACGGTCGACAGGCTGGAATGGATGAACCAGGTAGCGGCGGTCGCGACCAGAACGCCTATGACATACTCGTCCTGCAGGCCCGCCAGCACGGCCACGAAGGCCGGCGCGGAGCGCAGCGGCAGGGCCGCGGCTTCCAGCAGGTGCAGCGACAGCAGCATCAGGCCGAGGCCGATGGCTACGCGGCCGAGATGGCGCGCCCGGTCGGAACTGATCGAGAGGAAGGCGATGACGCCGCCCGCGATCATCAGGGGCGAGATCCAGCCGAGGGGGAAGGACAGGATCTGCGCCGTCAGCGTCGTGCCGACGTTGGCGCCCAGCATCACCGCGAGGCCGATCGACAGCGAGATCAGACCGCGGCCGGCGAAGGAGGCGAGCAGCAGGGCGGTCGCGGTGCTCGACTGCAGGACGCCCGTCAGCACGACCCCGCCCGCGAAGGCCGAGACCCGGTTGCGCGAGCAGGCGCCGATGGCGCGGCGCAGCGTGGCGCCGAACGCGCGCGTCAGACCGGTGCGCACCATGCGCACGCCCCACAGCAGCAGGCAGACGCTGCCGAGAACGTTCAGGATCGTGTCGACGCCTTGCATGATCGCGGAATCCTACGCCTCGTCGTCTTGCGATGAAAGTTTTTTGACATATTTGTTACGTTCCGTGAACTTCAGGAGGCAAGCCGCGTCGCCTCATCCATGAACGCACGAACGAGCGCGACGCGCCGACGCTCCTGCAGGCACACGGCATATTCGGCGACCGCCAGATCCTGATCGGTGATGGTGATACGGCGGAAACGCCGATCCTCGCCGAGTTCGCTCGCGAACACCGCGCCGACGCCGAACCCGGCCGCCACCGCCTCGCGCACGCCCTCGCGGGTCTGCACCTCGACGATCGACGCCGGCCGGATATCGGCCGCCGCCATCGCCTGTTCGAGCACTTCCCGTGTGATGGAGCCACGCTCGCGCAACACGAGTTCCTGGCCGCCCAGCGCGGAGAGCGGCGTGCGGCCGCGTGTGGCGAGGGGGTGGCGGGCCGGCGCGAACAGGACCAGCCGGTCGGTGCGCAACCGCACTGCATGCAGGCGTGGATCGGAGAGGCTCTTGGCCATTACCGCGACGTCGGCCTCATGGCGCAGCAGGCGTTCGAGAACGACCGCGGAATTGTCGATCGACAGCGCGAAGGTGAGGCCGCCCGCCCGTTGACGCAGCGCGGCCATGATCGGCACGACGTGATGGGCGGAGTCCGCGGCGATCCGCAGGTGGCCGCGCGTCAGAGCCTGCTCGCCGAGCAGGAGCGCCTGTGCCTCCTCCTGTAGCGAGAACAGGCGCGTCGTGACGCCGTGGAGCTGGCGGCCGGTCTCGGTCGGCGTCACGCTGCGCCCGCGCCGGTCGAACAGGCGCACGCCATAGGCCTTCTCGAGCGCCGTGACCTGGCCGGAGAGGTTGGGCTGGCTGAGCCCCGAAGCGCGCGCGGCGGCGGAGAACGAGCCGGCCTCGGCCACGAGATGGAAGGCCCGGAGTTGGGTGGGAGTCATATATAATAAACCAATAGTTAACATATGGATTATATACTGGACGGATAGAAACCGCGAGACGATCATCCGCGCCATGACCACTAAGCCTGCTGCTTCCGAAACCGGCGATCCGCTTCTGCTGACCCCCGGCCCGCTCACCACCTCGGCCAGCGTGAAGCAGGCCATGGTCCACGACTGGGGCTCGCGCGATCAGGGCTTCATCGCCATCAACAGGATGGTGCTGGAGAAGATCGTCGAGCTGGCCGGCGCCCAAGGCACCCACGTCACCGTGCCGGTGCAGGGTTCCGGCACCTTCGCCGTAGAGGCGATGATCACTTCGTTCGTGCCCAGGACCGGCAAGCTGCTGGTCGTGATCAACGGCGCCTACGGCCAGCGCGCGAAGAAGATCGCGGAGATCGCCGGCCGGGCCGTGGCGACCTACGAGACGCCGGAGGACACGCCGCCCGACCTCGCCCGGCTCGAGGCGATGCTGGTCGCGGACCCCGCCATTACCCACGTCTTCGCCGTCCATTGCGAGACCACCTCGGGCATCCTCAATCCGATCGCAGAGATCGCCGCGCTCGTGAAGAAGCAGGGCCGCCGCCTGCTGGTCGATTCGATGTCGGCCTTCGGCGCGATCGAGATCGACGCGCGCAGCGTCTACTATGATGCTCTCGCGGCCTCCTCCAACAAGTGCCTCGAAGGCGTGCCGGGCCTCGGCTTCGTCGTCTGCCGCAGTTCGGCGCTTGCCGAGTGCAAGGGCCAGGCCACGACCCTGGTGCTCGACCTGTTCGACCAGGCCGAGGGTTTCGCCAAAACCGGTCAGTACCGTTTCACGCCGCCGATCCACGTCATCGTGGCGCTGGGCAAGGCGATCGAGGAGCACGCGGCCGAGGGCGGCATGGCGGGCCGCGGCAAGCGCTACCGCGAGAACGCCAAGGTGCTGATCGACGGCATGCGCGCGATGGGTTTCCAGACGCTGTTGCCGAACGACCTGCAGGCGCCGATCATCATCACCTTCCACATGCCGACCGATCCGAAATTCGTCTTCCAGAACTTCTATGACGGGCTCAAGGACCGCGGCTATGTGATCTATCCGGGCAAGCTCACCGTGGCGGATTCGTTCCGCATGGGCTGCATCGGCCGGCTCTATCCCGACCATATGCGCGGCGCCCTGGCGGCGGTCCGCGAGGTGCTGGACGAGATGCGGGTCACCAACGGCGGCCCGGCGCTGGCCGCAGAGTAAGGGAATGAACATGGCACCCGACAGCATCAACGTCAGTGGCGGCGACATTTCGGTCAATGGCCGCACCTATCGACTGCCCCGGCACCCCGTCGTCGTGGTCTGCGTCGACGGCTCGGAGCCCGGCTATATCGAGCGCGCCGTCGAGGCGGGCCAGGCGCCGTGGTTCGGCAAGGTCCTGAAACAGGGCACCAACCTGATCGGCGACTGCGTGGTGCCGAGCTTCACCAATCCCAACAACCTGTCGATCGTCACCGGCCGTCCGCCGGCCGTCCACGGCATCTGCGGCAACTACTTCCTCGATCCGGAGACGGGCAAGGAAGTGATGATGAACGATCCGAAATTCCTGCGGGTCGAGACGCTGTTCCCGGCCTTCCAGCGCGCCGGCTGCCGCATCGCCGTCGTCACTGCCAAGGACAAGCTGCGCGGCCTCCTGGGCAAGGGGCTGGAGCTGGGCGCCGGCAAGGCCTGCTCCTTCTCGTCGGAGAAGTCCGACAAGGCGACCCTGGCCGACAATGGCATCGAGCATGTGAACGAGCTGGTCGGCATGGCCGTGCCCGACGTCTACAGTGCCGGCCTGTCGGAGTTCGTGTTCGCCGCCGGCGTCAAGCTGATGGAGCGCGACCGACCGCAGATCATGTACCTGTCGACCACCGACTACATCCAGCACAAGCACGCGCCCGGGACGCCGGTCGCCAACGCGTTCTACGCCATGATGGACGGCTACCTCGCCAGGCTCGACGCCATGGGCTGTACCATCGTGGTCACCGCCGACCACGGCATGAACGCCAAGTTCGGCAGCGACGGCCAGCCCGACGTCATCTACCTGCAGGACCTGTTCGACGGCTGGATGGGCAAGGACAAGGCCCGCGTCATCCTGCCGATCACCGATCCCTATGTCGTCCATCACGGCGCGCTGGGCTCCTTCGCGGTCGTCTATTGCGACAAGCCGCAGGAGTGGGCCGGGAAGCTGAAGGCGATGCCGGGCATCGAGGCGACACTGACCAAGGAAGAGGCGGCCGCGAAGTTCGAGCTTCCGGCCGACCGCCTGGGCGATCTCGTCGTGGTTTCGACCAGGCACAAGGTGCTGGGCACCTCGGCCTCGCGGCACGACCTCTCGGGTCTTACCGAGCCGCTGCGCAGCCATGGCGGTACTTCCGAACAACGGGTACCGCTGCTCTGCAACCGCAAGCTCGCGAACGGCGACACGGGTGCGCATCGCTGGCGCAACTTCGATGCCTTCGATCTCGCCCTTAACCTCGTCGCCTGAGAGAGTTCCATGGACACCGTCACGAATTCAGGCGCGCGGGCAGGCTCCGACGTTCGCCACGAATATCTCCGCATCGCGGGCAAGAAGGTCGAGACCAAGGCGCGGCTGGAAGTTCGCTTCCCCTGGGACAACCGCCTGGTCGGGACCGTGCCGCGCGCCACGCCCGAGCTGGTGGCCGAGGCCTTCCAGATCGCCCATGACTACAAGCCCAGGCTGACCCGCTACCAGCGCCAGCAGATACTGCTCAAGACGGCCGACCTGCTCGTCTCGCGAAAGGAAGAGCTGTCGCGTCTGATCACGCTGGAGTCGGGCCTCTGCCTCAAGGACTCCCTCTACGAGGTCGGTCGCGCCTACGACGTCTTCACCTTCGCCGGCCAGCTCTGCATGCTGGATGACGGTCAGACCTTCTCCTGCGATCTCACCCCGCACGGCAAGTCGCGCAAGATCTTCACCCTGCGCCAGCCGCTGAACGCGATCTCGGCCATCACGCCGTTCAACCATCCGCTCAACATGGTGGCGCACAAGCTGGCGCCGGCCTTCGCGACCAACAACTGCGTCGTGCTGAAGCCCACCGAGCTGACGCCGCTCACGGCCTTGTTCCTGGCCGACACGCTCTACGAGGCGGGCCTGCCGCCGGAGATGCTGTCGGTCATCACCGGAAATCCGTCGGATATCGGCGACGCGATGATCGTTGATCCGCGCGCCGATCTGGTGACCTTCACGGGCTCGGTCCGGGTCGGCAAGTACATCGCCGAGAAGGCGGGCTACAAGCGCATCGTCCTCGAGCTGGGCGGCAACGACCCGCTGATCGTCATGGAGGATGCCGACCTCGACAAGGCGGCCGAACTGGCCGTCGCCGGCGCCACCAAGAACTCGGGCCAGCGCTGCACCGCCGTGAAGCGCATCCTGGTCGTCGACAAGGTGGCCGATGCCTTCGTCGAGAGGGTGCTGGCCAAGGCGAAGAAGCTGAAGGCCGGCGATCCGCTCGATCCCGAGACCGATGTCGGCACCGTGATCCACGAGCGCGCCGCGACGCTGTTCCAGAACCGCGTCAGCGAAGCCGTGGCGAAGTACGGCGCGAAGCTGCTGCACGGCAACGACCGCCAGGGCGCGCTCTTCCCGCCGACCGTCGTCGACCATGTCGATCCGCAGGCCGAGCTGGTGCGCGAGGAGACGTTCGGCCCGGCGATCCCGATCATCCGCGTCAAGGACATCGCCCACGCCATCGAGGTCTCGAACGGCACGGCCTACGGCCTGTCGTCGGGCGTCTGCACCGACCGTCTCGACTACATCACGAAGTTCGTCGACGAGCTGCAGGTCGGCACGGTGAACATCTGGGAAGTGCCGGGCTACCGTATCGAGATGTCGCCGTTCGGCGGCATCAAGGATTCAGGGCTCGGCTACAAGGAAGGCGTGCTCGAGGCGATGAAGAGCTTCACCAACGTGAAGACCTGGTCGCTGCCCTGGCCGGGCTAAGCAACCGCAGTACGGCAGTTGATGGAGCACGCTACTCCCGTGGCGCTCATGCCTTGCAGATCGAACAAGCTCGAGCGTCACGGGAGTGGCGCGCTCCAATACCAGCCGTGGAACAGCCGCACCAAGTAACCGTCACGGCGGGGTGGTGTCGGCCTTCTCCCAGGTCTTGTCCGGATTGTAGACGTTGATGGCTGCGGCCCTGGTGGCCGTGCCGGGGCCGAGATCCTGTTCGTAGACGACACCGTCCTGGTTGACCATGAAGGTCATCACGCCGGTGTCGTCGTAGCGGATCGGCCAGGCGAGGATGGCGAAGCCACCGATCATGCGGTCCTTGACCAGATAATCGTACGCGCCGCCGGGTGCGTCGGGGCCCTGCGAATAGAGCAGGCGGAAGCGATAGCCGTAATAGCCGTCCTCCGTGCCGCCCTGGCCCTGCGCCTGCGCGGTCGCCAACGCAGGTCCGATCGGGCTCTCCGGCTGGCCGGGGGCCGCGTCCCAGTAAAGACCGTCCTTCTTGCCCGGTGAACTCAGCAGCCGCCTTGCATAGACCGGCGAGCCCACCTTCATCGGATCGAGGGCGGCGTAATCATGCTCGGCATCGACCAGCGCGAGCAGGCTCTGGATGACGGACAGCTCGTTGCGGCCGATGCGGCGCGCCGTGATCTCCTTGCGGCCGGCCTCCACGTCGAAGCGCCACTGGTCGCCGTCCTTCACGAGAGGGATGGGACCGACCCAGCCTGTGGTGCCGACCTGGATCGTTGCCTTGTCGCCATCGACCACGACCTTGTGGCTGGCGTCCCAGGCTTCGAGGAACTTGTCGCGCAGTCGATCCTCGTCCTCAGTGCTGCCCAGCACGAAGTCGCGCCAGCCCGCGCCCAGTGCGGCGCTCACGGCCTTGGTGTCGTCGCGCCTGATCGCATCGGTGAGCGCATCGGCAGCTGCCTCGGGCGTGGCGAAGCCCTGCGGCTTGGCGGTCTGCGCCCATCCGATCGTCGACAGGCCGGCTGCGAAGCTGCCAACCAGGAGCAGGGCGAGGATCGCCCTCCTGAGCAATGAAGCGTTCATCGCCGTCCTCCTCCGTGGGCACCGCCGCCGCCGCCGCGTGCAGCGCCTCCGCCGCCGCCGTGCGCAGCACCACCGCCGGCACGGGCGCCGCCCCCGCCTGCAGGGTGTGTGGCTGCCCGCGATTGCTGTGTCCGGCCGCGTGCGGCCTCGCGATTGACCTGCTGGCCGTTGTTGACGCCGCGGATGGCGCCGCCGCCACGCGGGGCACCGGCATGGTTCTGGAAATTGGGATGCTGCCCGCTGGCGGCACGGTTCGCGACGTTGGGATGCTGGGCCGCACCGCCACCGCCAGCCGGGCGATTGGGCAGGTTGGGCCGCGCATTGGCCGGGCCGCCGGCGGGCCGGTTCTCGAGGCGGCCACGAAATTCCTGGCGCTGGTCGGCGCCGGGGCGCGTCTGGTTGAAGCGCTGGCGTGTTGCCGGGTCGCGATAGGCCACGCCCTTGCGGTGGATCGGCTCGTGCTGCCAGCGGCCGTTGTTGACGTTGTTGACGTTGAAGTTGCGGTCGATGTTGACGGCGCGGTTGACGTTCACGTTGACGTAGCTGTTGCCGCGCCCCCAGTTCCAGCCGCCGAACATCGCGCCGGCGGCGGCAATGCCCACCCCGAACATCAGGCCGCGCAGCAGCGCCGTGCCATAGCCGTAGCCGGGCGGAGGCGGATAGTAGGTCGGCGGGTAAGCAGCATAGGGCCAGGTGCCGTACACCGTGTTCGGATTGTAGGCCGGCACGTAAACCACTTCGGGGTTGGTCGGTGCGATGACGATCGTGCGGTCGCCGCCCGATCCCTGAGAGGTTACCGTCTGTTCCTTGCCGCTCTCCAGGTTGCCGGCATCTGCCGCCTTGGCGCGCAGGCGCTGGATCGAATCGGCGACGTCCTGCTCCTGGGCGATCATGGCGTCGCCGACCTTCTGCATCCAGTCGAGATGGTCGCTGAGCTGCAGGAGGACCTGGGGAAAGGCGACGAGCGACTTGACGCTGACGTCCCAGCTCTTGTCCTTGACGGCCGTGACGGCGGCATCGCCCTTCAGGGTCGGGTTGGCTTTGGACCAGCGCCCCGCTTCGACCACCTCCAGCGGATAGCTTGACGCCATCAGCGTTTGGGCGAGGACGGCATCGGGATAGAGTGCGATCGGCGCCAGCATCTGGTCGAGTTGCTCGGACGTGAACGGCTTCTTGGTCGTGTCCTGTGCCGACGCCACTCGCGAAACGCCAACCGCGAGCGCGGCGGCGAGGGCGGTCATCAGGCTGCGACGTTGCATAATTATATACCCCCGCGACCGCGGCGGCGGTCCATCGACATTGCTGTGTGCTCTTTCGGCACTCAGAACGCAATTGTGATCGGTTGGACGATTCTGCAACGCCGCGGGAGCCCGAATTTGCACTCTACCAGTGGAAAATAGTGTTTGAAGTCGCGCTGCGAATTGTGTGCTACCTGGCAGGGCACGCTACTCGGGGGAGTTCGATGAAGACGGGAATGATCGTTCGCGCGCTGGGTATGGCTGGTGTGGTGCTGACGCTCTGCGCGCAGACCGCCGCCGCCGAAGCCATGTACGCGGCCCTCTTCGCCAGCCGATGCGCGGGCATGACCCAGGATGCCACCGCGCTGGCTGCGGTGCTGGCAACCCGCAACAAGCAGGCCGATTACATGGTCCTGCCGCAGCTTATCTCGCGCGAGCCGCTTGGCCCCTATGTGCGTCGCGGCGACGATTCGTGGGTCGACATCGTGCGCTGGTCGTTCCAGGCGATGCTCCTGGCCAAAGAGCTGAATCTCACCAAGGACAGGGTCGCCGGGGAGCGCCAGTCGACCGATGCCGATGTTCGCCAGCTGCTCGGTACCATACCGGGCAACAGCAGGGCACTCGGTCTCGAGGAGGACTGGGCCTACAACATCATCCGCCAGGTCGGGAACTACGGCGAGAGTTTCGATCGCAACCTCGGGGCCGGCTCTCCGCTCAAATTCGAGCGCGGGGTGAATGCCCTGTGGACCAAGGGCGGGCTGATGTATCCGCTGCCCATGCGCTCGCCTCAAGGCGTGATCGTCGCGCGTCTCGTCGTTCCCAGGATCGCCGTCACGATCAGGGCGTTCGGGACCGGCTGAAATTGACCCGGCGCGACCCTGTCCGCCTGTTCCGGCGTGATCTCTGTCCATATCGCCATCCCGGGGGGGATCGTGCCGCCCTGTACGCGCCGGGCCGGACGGTCGCGGTGAGCAAGGGACGCCGTTGAGATAATCTCGATTGTGCTGCAGGGAGCGGGCGAGACAAACTGCGCCGCATATTTTCGAGTAGGGGAAACATCCATGAGCGTCAGCCAGGCCGAGAAAACCCGCAAATTCCGTGCACTGCATGACGCGCCGGGCGCTTTCGTCATTGCCAATCCATGGGATGGCGGCTCGGCGCGGGTTCTGGCGGGGCTGGGCTTCGAGGCCCTGGCGAGTTCGAGCGGCGCCAAGGCGGGCGTGCTGGGCAAGCGCGACGGCAGGGTGACGCGTGACGAGGCACTGGCCAACGCGCGACTGATCGTGAATGCTACCGACCTGCCGGTAGCCGCCGATCTCGAGAAGGGCTTCGGAGATTCACCCAACGATGCCGCCGAGACGATCCGTCAGGCCGCGGGCGTCGGCCTCGTCGGCGGCTCGATCGAGGATGCGACCGGCAACCGGGACCAGCCGCTGTTCGACATCGAGACGGCGACGGCACGCATCAAGGCGGCGGTCGACGCGGCGCGTTCGCTGCCGGTACCGTTCGTCCTGACGGCGCGCGCGGAAGGTTTCCTGCGCGGCAAGCCGGACCTCGGCGACGTGATCAAACGCCTGCAGGCCTATGAGGCGGCAGGGGCCGATGTGCTGTTTGCGCCCGGCCTGCCGGATCTCGCCTCGGTGAAGAAGGTCTGCAGCGCGCTGCGCAAGCCCTTCAATTTCATGGTCGGAATCAAGGGAAAGTCCTTCAGCAAGGCCGAACTCGAAGCTGCCGGCGTGAAGCGCATCAGCCTCGCCACCTCGCTCTATCGTGCCGCCATGACCGGCCTGGTCGATGCAGCTACCGAAGTGAAGGAGAAAGGTACCTTCACCTATCTCGACCGTGCGATCGCGACAGGCGACCTCAACGCTTTCATGAAGGAGTAGAGAGCGAAGAGGCCGACCGCAGACGAGATGAAGCGCTGCGCACCCGGATCACCAGGCTGACGACGGCGATCCAGCAGTTCAAGTTCCCCGAAAAAACAGATCAGGCCTTGTCGACCGCGCCGCCGCTGTCGACCCAGTCCTTGAAGCCGCCGAGGTTGAAGACATCGGCGAAACCGAAATCCTTCAGCACCTTGCCGCTGAGGGCGGCCCGGCCGCCCGAGGCGCAATAGACGATCACGGTCTTGTTCCTGTCGAACGCCTTGTCGTGCGCGGGCGACTCGGGGTCGGCGCGGAATTCCAGCATGCCGCGCGAGACATGGACCGCGCCCGCGACCTTGCCGCTGTTCGCGACCTCGGCCGCGTCGCGCACGTCGACAACGAGCGTGTTGCCCTTGGCGATCATCTCCTTGGCCTGAGCCGGCGTGACCCTCGGCACGGCGGCGTTGGCCGCTTCGATCATCTGCTTGACGCTTGCGGGCATGATTTCCTCCTTGCAGTTGTCGGGCGGGCGCACCGTAGCACGGCCCCGCTGAAGATTGTTTGATCGTGCTGCCGGATGGCTTGATCGTTCGGCCAAATGGGACATCGCTGGCGAGTATTCTCGCCTTTCGTATAGGATGCCGCAAAATGGAAAGTTGCGAGGAAACGGTCATGTCGTCTTTGCGCCGCCGCATCGAGCCGGTCTGAATTGGCTCGCCTGTTCTACGGCTGGCGGGTCGTCGCGGCATGCTTCCTCATTGCCGCCGTCGCCTGGTCGCTGGGCCTCTTCGGATCGAGCGTCTATCTGCAGGCCGTAACCTCGGCGCATGGATGGCCGATCTCCGAGGTGGCATCGGCCATCACGCTGTTCTTCCTCGTGAGCGCGGCCATCCAGCGGATCGTCGGCCGCAGTATCGACCGCTGGGGACCACGGCCCGTGCTGCTGCTGGGGCTCGCCAGCATGGTGACCGGCGTCGCGCTGATCGGCCAGGTATCTGCCCCGTGGCAACTCTATCCCTGCTTCGTGCTCCTCGGGTTCGGCTGGTCGACGCTCTCGACGACGGGCATCACCACGACGGTGGCGCCGTGGTTCGAACGCCACCAGGGCCGGTCCATGACGCTCGCCATCATGGGCGCGAGCGTCGGCGCCATCGTGGGCGTGCCGCTGTTGCTGCTGGCGATCGGCGAACTGGGGCTGGGCCGCGGCCTGATCGTCGCCGGCATCGTCGCCGTATTGCTCGTCGGACCTCCGATCGCGCTTGTCCTGCGCTATCGTGGACCTGCCGATCTCGGCCTGCGACGTGACGGCGAGGCCGCGCACGCCGACGCGCCGCCCGGGGTTCACCTGGCGCCGATCGCCACGCCTGCCAATCGCCGACTGCTGCTGTGGACTGCCACCATCGCCTTCGCGCTGGGCCTCACCATCCAGATCGGCTTCATCACCCATCACGTGGCCCTGGCCGAGCCGCTGTTGGGGCGGGCAGGGGCGGGCATGCTGGTCAGTGCCGGCGGTGTCGCGGCCTTCATCGGTCGCCTGATCCTGGCGCGCATCGTCGACAGCGTCGACGCCCGGCGGCTGGGCTGTTTCGTCATGATGGCGCAGGCAGCCTCGCTGCTGGCCATCGCGTTCTGGCCCACGGTGCCGGTGCTGATCGTCGGGAGCCTGGTCTACGGATACGGTATCGGCCATGTGACGACCCTGGGCCCGGTCGTGGTACGCCGCGAGTTCGGCGCAGCCGCGTTCGGCGTCACTTACGGCACGGCCGCCACCGTGATCCAGCTCACCTCGGCCCTTGGGCCCGCTTTGTTCGGCTTCCTGCGCGACGGGTACGGCGGCTACGGGCCGGGCTTCGTCATCGCCGCACTCGTCACCCTGATCGGGTGCGCATCCCTGTTCATCGGCGGGCGTGCCGGGCGCAAAGTGCCGACCGGTTCGTCAGGGAGTAAAATATGAGTACCAGCGACATCACGCGCGTGCCCAATCCGAGGGTGCCGGCCAAATCCTCGGTCGCCGTCTACCGCCTGCCCGGCGGCGGCGGCTTTCTGTGGGGCGTCGCGACCTCGCCGGACCGCACGCAGGACATCCGTGTCCAGACGCTGGGCGCGCTGGGCGTGATCGACGGCTACCTCAAGGACGCCGGCCTCGACCGCACACGGGTCGTAAAGGCCGAGATCGTCGTCACTGACCACGACAACAAGCCGGCCTTCGACGAGGCCTGGGCGACCTGGATGCCGGCCAGCCACGGCCCGGTCCGCTCCTTCGTGCAGTCGGTCATGCCCGAGGGCGACCTGATCGAGATCATCGTGACGGCGGCGCTGTAGGGCTCGACAGGCGTTGCCAGTTTCGCCGGTTTCCGCGATGAAGTCGATATGGACACGATCATCGCCCCGGCGGCGCAGAGCAATACGGCCTGCGACCATTTCGACGTGCTGATCGTCGGGGCCGGGCTCTCGGGCATCGGTGCTGCCTGGCATCTGCAGAAAAACTGTCCGGGCAAGAGCTACGCGATCCTCGAGGGCCGCGGCGCGAGCGGCGGGACGTGGGACCTGTTCCGCTATCCCGGCGTGCGCTCGGACTCCGACATGTACACGCTGGGCTACCGCTTCCGGCCGTGGAAGGACGCCAAGGCCATTGCCGACGGGCCGGCGATCCTGAGCTACATCCGCGAGGTCGCGAGCGATCACGATATCGACCGCCACATCCGCTACGACCATCGCGTCGTGGGTGCCGCGTGGTCGACGCCCGACGCCCGGTGGACGGTCGAGATCGAGCGCGGCGGGGAGCGCGTGTTCATTTCCTGCGGCTTCCTGTGGATGTGCAGCGGCTACTACCGCTACGAGGCGGGCTACCTGCCGGACTTCCCCGGCATCGACGGCTTCAAGGGCAGGGTCGTCCATCCGCAGCACTGGCCGCAGGACCTCGACTACGCCGGCAAGAAGGTCGTGGTGATCGGCAGCGGCGCCACCGCGGTGACGGTGGTACCGTCAATGGCCGAGACCGCAAGCCACGTCACCATGCTGCAGCGCTCGCCGACCTACGTCGTGGCACGGCCGGCCGAGGACCCTTTCGCCAACAAGCTCAGGCGCCGGCTGCCGCTCAAGCTCGCCTACATGCTGACGCGCTGGAAGAACGTGCTGTTGGGCATGTATTTCTACCAGATGTGCAAGCGCCAGCCGGAGAAGGTGAAGAGCCTGATCCTGGGCGGCGTGCGCCAGATGCTGGGGCCGGACTACGACGTCGCCACGCACTTTACGCCGAAATACAATCCCTGGGACCAGCGGCTCTGCCTGGTGCCCGACGCCGACCTGTTTCGCGCCATTCGCACGAAGAAGGCGTCGGTGGTCACCGACACGATCGAGACCTTCACGGAGAAGGGCATCAGGCTGAAGTCGGGCGCCGAGCTCGAAGCCGATATCGTGGTGACCGCGACCGGCCTTGTGGTCCAGCCGCTGGGTGGCGCGAAGCTGGTGGTCGACGGCAAGCCGGTCAAGCCGTCCGACACCATGATCTACAAGGGCATGATGTATTCCGACGTGCCCAACCTCGCGTCGATCTTCGGCTACACCAACGCCTCGTGGACCTTGAAGGCCGATCTGGTCTGCGAATATGTCTGCCGCCTGCTGAATCATATGGACCGCAAGGGGTACCGGCAGGCGACACCGCACAACAGCGATCCGACGCTCACCGAGGAGCCGTGGGTCAATTTCTCGTCCGGCTACATCCAGCGCGCCCTGGCGAACCAACCCAAACAGGGCAGCAAGCGGCCGTGGAAACTCTACCAGAACTACGTGCTCGACCTGCTCACCCTGCGGCATGGCTCGCTGCGCGACAAGGCGATGATGTTCACCAAGTGATGGGCACGCAGGTCAACTCGCCGGCCCGCATCCTGGCCGCGAGTCTTGTCGGGACGACCATCGAGTTTTTCGACTTCTACATTTTTGCCACGGCGGCGGTGCTGGTCTTTCCGCACCTGTTCTTCCCGACCAGCGATCCCGCGTCGGCTCTGCTGCAGTCGTTCGCGACCTTTTCCATTGCCTTTTTCGCCCGTCCGCTGGGCGCAGCGGTGTTCGGTCACTATGGCGACCGTATCGGCCGCAAGGCGACGCTGGTTGCCGCGCTCATGACCATGGGGCTGTCGACAGTCCTGATCGGCTTCCTGCCGGGCTACGAGACGATCGGCGTATTTGCGCCGCTGTTGCTGGCGGTCTGCCGCTTCGGCCAAGGGCTCGGACTGGGCGGCGAATGGGGCGGGGCCGTTCTGCTGGCGACGGAGAATGCACCGCCGCACCGGCGAAGCTGGTATGCGATGTTCCCTCAGCTCGGTGCACCGCTCGGCTTCGTTCTGTCGGCGGCATTTTACCTGGTGCTGACGGAGACTCTGACCAACGCGCAGTTCCTGGCCTGGGGATGGCGGCTGCCGTTCGTCGCCAGCCTGCTGCTGGTGATGCTCGGCCTCTATGTCCGGCTCAAGATCACCGAGACGCCCGAGTTCCAGAAGGTCGTCGATACCGAGGCCCGGGTCGCCGTGCCGCTCGTGGTGCTCCTCCGGAGCCACAAGCGCGCGTTGCTTCTCGGCACGCTGGTCGCACTGGCGACCTTCGTCCTGTTCTATCTCATGACGGTATTTTCGCTGAGCTGGGCCACCGGCAAGCTTGGCTATTCGCGCGAGCGCTATCTCGAACTTCAGCTGATCGGCGTGGCCTTCTTCGCCGCAACCATTCCGCTGTCGGCCTGGCTGGCCGATCGCTACGGCCGGCGCAGCGTGCTCGTGATCGCCACCGCCTGCATCGGCGTGTTTGGCCTTTTCTTCGAGCCGCTGCTCGCCAGCGGCCTCGGCGGCGCGCTCGCCTTCAACATCATCGGCCTTGCGCTGATGGGCTTCAACTACGGCCCGATCGGGGCTGCGCTCGCGTCGCCGTTCCCCGTCTCCGTGCGTTACACCGGCGCCTCGATGACGTTCAATCTGGCGGGCATCTTCGGGGCGTCGCTGGCGCCCTATATCGCGACCTGGCTTGCGCTCAATTTCTCGCTGGCCTGGGTCGGCTACTATCTGCTCGGCGCCTGCCTCCTCACCCTGGCGGCGATGCTGATCAGCCGGGATGATGAGCTGTCGTCCTGACGCAGGGCTGCCGTCACGTGCGTGCGATCAGGTGAACGAGACGGTGACCGATCCGAACGGGCCGAAATCGGCAACGTAGGTCTCGCCGGGTTTGGGTGCCAGCATGCCGGTGAGAGTACCGGTGCTCACGATCTGGCCGGCCTTCATGCCGACGCCCGTGCGCGATAGTTCGTTGGCGAGCCATGTGAGAGGCACCAGGGGATGGTCCAGTGCCGCGGCCGCCGTGCCCTTGCGGCGCAGGCGGCCGTTGGACGACAGCGTCGCCTCCTGGCCCGGGATGTCGCGGTTACGCCAGTCCCCGATGGCAGGTCCGTAGACGATGGTGCCGGAGCCGGCGCCATCGGCCAGGATGGCGGGCAGGGTCGGGAACGACGCGTCGTGGACGAAGCGGCACTCGGCCAACTCCAGCCCTGGATGAAGCGAGGCGACTGCGTCGGTTACTTCCTCCACCGTGTACGCCTTCTCTCGTGGCGGCAGATCGTGGCCAAGCTTCGCCTGGTACTCGACTTCGGGAATGGGGCTTGCAAGCGTTGCATGTACAACCTCGAACGGCGTTTCCTTCACGAAGTAGACGCGGCCGTAGATCGGTGAATCGGTGCGCAGTGCCTGCTGCATCTCCTCCTTCATCGCCGCGATCTTCCAGCCCAGCACCGGCCAGCCCAACTCCTCGGCGACCATGCCGGCGATCCGGTAGGCGGTCGCCTTGTCAGGTGGCACGAGGTGCGCGGCGAGCCCGCTCTGGCCGCGATGCTCGCGGCGCAGGGAGGCGAGGAGGCGGGCGAGTTCCCGTTGCGCTGTCTGGTCCATCTGTGTTCCTTAACAGAAAGTGGAGGAGACGAGATGCGGACCCAGGCGGAAAAGGGACAGGTGTTTCGCGAGCTGCACGAACGGCCAGGACTCATCCTGCTGCCCAATCCGTGGGATGCCGGCACCGCGAAGCTGCTGCAGTCGCTGGGTTTCGAAGCGCTGGCCACGACCAGCCTCGGCATGTCGAACGCGCTGGGCCGCGTCGACGGCGACAATGCGGTGAGCCGCGCCGAACTGCTGGAGAATTGCAGGATCATCGCCAGCGCGACCGACCTGCCGGTCACTGCCGATCTCGAGAACGGCTATGCCGACGACCCCCGGGAAGCCGCCACCATCCTGCGCGACGCGGCCGAAGCGGGCATCGTCGGCGGCTCGATCGAGGACTGGAGCGGCGAGAAGATCTACGACTTCGATCATGCCGTGGAGCGCGTGGCGGCGGGCGCGGAGATGGCGCGCTCGCTCGGCCTGCCGTTCACCTTCACGGCGCGGGCCGAGAACCTGATCCGCGGCGTCAAGGATCTCGACGACACGATCCGCCGCCTGCAGGCCTTCGAGAAGGCCGGTGCCGACGTCCTCTATGCGCCGGGCCTTCGCGACCTCGCGACCATGCGCACCGTGGCGTCGGAGGTGACGAAGCCGCTGAACGTCGTCATGAGCGCGGGCGATCCGGACCTGACGGCCGAGCAGATCGCGGCGACGGGCGTGAAGCGGATCAGCGTCGGCGGCGCCCTTTCGCGGCTGGCGCTGGCGGCATTCATGAAGGGCGCGAAAGAAATGAAGGCGGGCGGCTTCCTGTGGATGCGCGAAACCATGCCGACGAGCGACCTGAAAAAGGTGTTCTCGTCTACATGAGAGGCAAGGCGGAGCTCGCGCCGGTAATCCCGGACGCAGGCGAGGGCAAGCGCGGCCCGGAAGGCCATCTCGGTTATCTGGTAGGCCCATGCGGCGGTGCGCGCAGCGATGGAGAAGTCGCTGGCCGACCTCGACGTCGCGCCGCCCCAGTTCGCCGTCCTGACCATGGTCGAACTATCCCGGCATCTCTGCCGCGGAGCTTGCTAGACTTACCTTCCTGACACCGCAGACGATCAACGACATCGTTCGCGATCTGGACAGGGCGGTGGGTCGAGACGGCGCCCGATGCCGCGCACGGCCGCATCCTGCGGCTCCATGCGACGGCCCGGGGCGAGGCGCTGTTGAGGCGTTGCCGGGTCAGGGTCATGGAGATCGAGGGCAACTATCGGGACTGTTGGGACGGGACGAGGAGCGGGTGGTTCGGCGATGGCTCGCCGCAGCTGGCGAAAAATTGACCGAAGAACGCTGAGTGCGCCGGGGCGACAGTGCTGTAACATAACGGTCATGAATCGCCTGTAGCTGCAGGTGTTCGACAGGGACTTGAAAGAGGGGGACAATAAAATGATCGATCGGACCATCTTCAGACGCGCCACGCTCGCGGGCGCCGCTGCTCTCGCGATGTTCGGCCTGGCGTCGCCGGCCTTTGCGCAGAAGACCAGACTCACCGTCTACACCGCGCTCGAGAACGACCAGCTCGATCCGTTCAAGAAGGCCTTCGAGGCCGACAATCCCACGATCGAGATCGCCTGGGTGCGCGATTCCACCGGCGTCGTCGCGGCCAAGCTGATGGCCGAGAAGGACAATCCCCGCGCCGACATCATCTGGGGTCTCGCCGCCTCCAACGTCGGCCTGATGGCCTCGATGGGCATGCTCGAGCCCTACACGCCAGCCGGCGCGACGTCGCTCAACCCGATGTTCCTGAGCGGCAAGACTCCCCAGACCTGGGTCGGCATGGACGCCTATCTCTCGCTGGTCTGCTTCAACACGGTGGAAGGCAAGAAGGGCAACAAGCCGGTCCCGACCAGCTGGGCCGACCTGATCAAGCCGGTCTACAAGGATTCCATCGTGATGCCGAACCCGGCCTCGTCGGGCACCGGCTACCTCACCATCGCAGCGTGGCTGCAGATCATGGGTGAGGAAGCGGGCTGGAAGTACATGGATGCGCTCCACCAGAACATCGCGCAGTACATCCACTCGGGCTCGGCGCCCTGCGTGCAGGCGGCCAAGGGCGAGCGCCTGATCGGCATCGGCCTCGATACCCGCGGCGCCTCGGAGAAGACCAAGGGCGCGCCGCTCGAACTGGTGGTCCCGAAGGAAGGCCTGGGCTGGGAACTCGAGGTGACCGCGATCGTCAAGGGCACTAAGAACCTCGACGCGGCCAAGAAGCTGGCCGACTGGGCGGCTTCCAAGAAGGCCAACGAGCTCTATGCCAAGACCTATCCCATCGTCGCCTATCCGGGCGTCGCCAACACGCCGCCGAACTATCCGCCGAACCTCGACAAGGTGATGGTGAAGAACGACGTCGAGTGGATGGCCAAGAACCGCGACCGCATCCTGGCGGAGTGGACCAAGCGCTACGACGGCAAGTCCGCGCCGAAGGCCAAGTGACGCGCTGACCGCATCATCCCGAGCATCGCGAGGGATCGTCGCGTGACGATGAAGATCCCTCCTGTTGCGGGATGACCGTGGCTGCCATGACCAACTATCTCGAAGTCAGAAACCTTTCCAAGAGGTTCGGCGATTTCTCGGCCCTCGGCGATGTCTCGCTCGACGTCGTCGAGGGTGAGTTCGTCTGTTTCCTCGGCCCGTCGGGCTGCGGCAAGACCACCCTGTTGCGGGCCATCGCCGGCCTCGATCCGCAGACCTCCGGCACCATCCGCCAGAAGGGGCGGGACGTCTCGGCACTGCCGCCCGCCCAGCGCGACTTCGGGATCGTCTTCCAGTCCTACGCGCTGTTTCCCAATCTCACCGTGACCGACAATGTCGGCTACGGGCTGGTGAGCCGCCGCCAGAACCGGGCCACGATCCTGAAGCGGGTCACCGAGTTGCTGGCGCTGGTCGGCCTGCCCGATGCCGGCCCGAAATATCCCGCCCAGCTCTCGGGCGGCCAGCAGCAGCGCGTCGCGCTGGCCCGCGCTCTCGCGACCTCGCCCGGCCTGCTGCTGCTCGACGAGCCGCTGTCGGCACTGGATGCGCGCGTGCGGCTGCGTCTGCGCCACGAGATCAAGGCGCTGCAGCGGACGCTGGGCGTCACCACCATCATGGTGACGCACGACCAGGAAGAAGCGCTGACCATGGCCGACCGTATCGTGGTCATGAACCAGGGCGCCATCGAGCAGGTCGGTACGCCGCAGGAGATCTACCGCCGGCCCACCACCGCTTTCGTGGCCGACTTCGTGGGCTCCATGAACTTCCTGCCCGGCACCTTGATGGCCCCCGACCAGGTGCGGGTGGCGGGCATCGATTTCGCCTGCCCCGTCCAGGAGGGGCTGGCGCCGGGCCAGAAGGTGAGCCTCTGCATCCGGCCCGAAGACGTGCGCGTGCGCGACCTGCCGGCCGACATCGCCAACCGTGTGCCGGTCGAGGTGGCGGAACTGGATTTCGTCGGCGCCTTCTGCCGCGCCACCTTGCGCGCGCGGGCGGCGACCGACGTCGCCGTCACGGCCGACTTTTCCAGCAACCTGATCCGGGACCTCGGCGTCGACATCGGCACCAGGCTCGATATCGCGCTGCCGACCGACCGGCTCAGGGTCTTCGCCTGATGGGGGCGGGTCGTTGAGCGTCGCCGTGCCGGGGCTGAGGATCGGTCTGTCGCGCGACGACCTGATGATGCGTGGCGGTGTCGTGCTGCTGGCGGCGGCGCTGCTGGTCATGCTCGGCCTGCCTCTGTGGGCGCTGCTCGCCAAGGGCTTCGAGGACCGCGACGGCAAGTTCGTCGGCCTCGCCAACTACATTTCCTACTTCTCGACGCCGGCGCTGTTCCAGTCGGCACTGAACAGCCTGCAGGTCGCTTCCGTCACCACCGTGATCGTCGTGCCGCTGGCGTTCGTCTATGCCTATGCGCTGACGCGCACGATCCTGCCGATGCGCTGGCTGTTCCAGGGCATCTCGCTGATCCCGATCTTCGCGCCCTCGCTGCTGCCGGGCATTGCGCTGATCTACCTGTTCGGCACCCAGGGCTTCTTCAACGCGCTGCTGGGCGGCGGCTCGATCTACGGCATCGACGGCATCGTGATTGCGCAGGTCTTCTACTGCTTCCCGCACGCCACCCTGATCCTGACGACCGCGCTGGCGACAGCCGACGCACGCCTCTACGAGGCCGCCGACGTGCTGGGCGCCTCCAAGACCCGCGTGTTCTTCACCGTGACCCTGCCCGGCGCGAAGTATGGGCTGATCAGCGCGGCGCTGGTCGTGTTTACCCTGGTGATGACCGATTTCGGCATCGCCAAGGTGATCGGCGGCAACTTCAACGTGCTGGCCACCGACGTCTACAAGAAGGTGATCGGCCAGCAGGATTTCTCCATGGGCGCGGTCGTCGGCATGGTGCTGCTGGCGCCGGCGGCGCTGGCCTTCCTGGTCGACCGGCTGGTGCAGCGCAAGCAGGTGGCGCTGCTCACCGCGCGCGCCGTGCCGCTGGTGCCGCGGCCGAAGTTCGCGCGCGATCTTTTCTTCACCCTGTTCTGTGTGCTGGTGTCGGCAGCCATCCTCGCCATCCTCGGCATGGCGATCTGGGGCTCGCTGATCAAGTACTGGCCGTACAATCTCAGCCTCACGCTCGAGAACTACGATTTCGCAAAGTTCGACTCCAACGGCTGGGATTCCTACTGGAACTCGGTGCGGATGGCGCTGGGGGCGGCGGTCTTCGGCACGGTGCTGATGTTCACCGGCGCCTGGCTGAACGAGAAGACGCGCGGCTTCGGGGTGATGCGCGGGATCGTGCAGTTCCTGGCCTTCCTGCCGATGGCGGTACCGGGCCTCGTGCTGGGCCTGGGCTACATCTTCTTCTTCAACGCGCCCAACAATCCGCTCAACTTCCTCTACGCCACCATGGGCATCCTGGTGGTGAACACGGTGGCGCACTTCTACACGGTGGGCCATCTCACGGCGACGACGGCGCTGAAGCAGATCGACCAGGAATTCGAGGCCGTGTCGGCCTCGCTCAAGGTGCCGGTCTGGCGGACATTTCTGCGCGTGACCGCGCCGATCTGCCTGCCGGCCATCCTCGACATCGCGATCTATCTGTTCGTCAACGCCATGACGACAGTGTCGTCGGTGATCTTCCTCTACGCCCCGGACACCAAGCTCGCCTCGGTGGCGGCGGTGAACATCGAGGAGGCAGGCACCACCGCTGCCGCCGCCGCCCTCTGCGTCGTGATCGTGCTCACGTCGGCCGCCGTCAAGGCCGCCCACCTGATCGCCGACCGCTTCCTCTTCGCCCGACTGCAGGTCTGGCGGCGACGCTGATCGCAGTCCCTCGCGGCGGGTTCCAGAAAGCGGCCAGAGATATGCAACTGTGGCGGGTTGAAAGTTCCGCTACAGGTTCAGATGCTCTATTTCGCCTTTTGAGGCGAAGGGGGAGCAAATGAAGCGCACCAGCGAGCGGCCGGGAAGCCGTGGCTCGGCCATCGACAAGAGCGGAGTCCGGAAGCAGGCTTCGTCGAATGGTCGCAAGCAGACCAGATCCGCCGCTGCGGCCTTGCCGAAATTCGCACCGCCATCGACGCTCCGGCTGCCGAACCTCGGAACCGGGATTGGGGCGAGGTCCGTCGACGCCAAGCCCGCGAACACGATCGTCTACGTCCACGGCATCGGCAACAAGCCGCCGCCCGCAATTCTGAAATGCCAGTGGGACAAGGCTTTGTTCGGGATCGAGCAGGGCGACCGCAGCCGCATGGCCTACTGGGTCAATCGCGAACTCTATCCCACCCCTCTGAATGACACTTGTTCCTCCGGCGATCGCGTCAGGATCGATGACGACGAGATGTCGACGCGATCGGTCATGGCACTGTCGGCTGCTTCGGCACAGGAGATGAAGCACCCGATCGAGCGGGAGATCGAAGCGCTGACGGGCGACCCGGCGCGACAGGCCTGGCTGGCGAGAATCGCTGCCAAGGTCTCTGCTAAGGCCACTGTGCCGGACGGACAGGTGAGCACGAGATCGGTCGAAGCCAAGGTGCTTCCGCTACCCGAGCCGTTTCGTCGCCTCGTCAGCCAGACCCTGACTCGCGCCTTTCTGCGCGACGTCAACGACTTCCTGTTCGACGAGAAGCGCCGGGACTCCATGGAGCAGTCGCTACTGGACCGTCTGGCTGCGGGCGGTGGCCCGTTCATCGTCATCGCCCACAGCCAGGGGTCGATGATCGCCTACGACGTGCTGCGGCGGCTTGAGGCAGCTCGGGTGAAAGTCGAGCTCTTCATCACGATCGGTTCACCACTTGGCCTGCAGGAAGTTCAGGATGCGCTGCGGCAATGGACGGGCGGTCGTCTGCCGTTCCCGCCCTGCGTCAAACGCTGGGTGAACATCGCGGAGCGGCTCGATCCCGTGGCGTTCGACAACGACATCTCCAACGATTTCGAGGGAGAGATCGCAAATGTCTCGCGCTGGTTCCTGAACAAGGACAGCCCACGTCATCCGCACTCGGCAACGGGGTATCTCGCCACCAAGGACGTGCAGCAGGCCGTCCGCCAGGTGATCGGAACGGCGTTCGAACAGCAACTCGGCTCGTTCACGATCGCAAAGGACCTTGTCGCCGATCTCGAGAACGCACGGCGTAGCGACCGCCATCCGACCCTCATCCAGCTTGCGAGGGAAGGCCAGGGAAGCGCCGCCAACCCGGCCGAAGTGAGCATCCTTGCGCAGACCGTCAAATCCAGGATCTCTGCCATCATTGAGTCCGGAGGCGGTGATCCGGAGGATGCCGAATTCGACGATCTCCGCCATTTCGTGTCGGCGAAGCTGACCCGATTGGAGGTTGAGGCCCTGCGGTCACTCTCGTTCATGAACGACTTCCACATCGTCGGGATATGGCGCAACGCGCGCAAGCGTGCGCTGATCAACATGTCGACGAACAGCATCCAGGCGCGTCCGGCCAATCTGGGATACGGCGCCGACGGCAATCGCATCTGCTGGGCCGTGCTCGACACCGGGATCAGGGGCGATCACCCGCACTTCAAGAAGCACCAGAACATTGTCGCGCAATGGGACTGCACCGGCCGCGGAGAGCCGGTGAAGCATCTGCCGGGCTCGACGGCGTTTGACGAGCTGGATCGCGCCGGCCATGGGACCCATGTTGCCGGAATCATTGCGGGCGAAGGTACCGTAGGGGACGTGCTCTATGCCGGCATGGCGCCCCGCGCGTCGCTCTACGGCTTCAAGGTGCTGAACGACGACGGCGAGGGACAGGACGCCTGGATCATCAAGGCCCTGGACAAGGTGGCGAGCCTCAACGAGAAGGCCGGCTCGCTGATCGTCCAGGGCGTCAATCTGAGCCTCGGCGGGGGCTTCGATCCGAGCGTCTTCGGGTGTGGCCATACACCGCTCTGCCAGGAACTCCGGCGGTTGTGGCGGCAGGGCGTCCTCGTCGTTCTTGCGGCTGGCAACGAGGGATATGCCGTCCTCAAGTCGGAGGACGGCGACATCCAGAGCAACATGGACCTTTCGATCGGCGATCCCGCCAATCTCGACGAGGCGATCGCTGTCGGTTCGGTGCACAAGACCAACCCGCACACCTATGGGATCTCCTATTTCTCGTCGCGCGGACCGACGGCGGACGGCCGCAAGAAGCCCGACGTGGTGGCGCCCGGTGAGAAGATCCTCTCGGCCCGTCACGACTGGAAGAAGAACAAGTCCACTACGGTCGACGATCTCTATGTCGAGATGAGCGGCACCAGCATGGCGGCGCCGCACGTCTCGGGCCTCCTCGCGTCGTTCCTGTCACTGCGGCGGGAGTTCGTCGGCTACCCGGATCGGGTGAAAACGCTGCTTCTCAACGGCTGCGTCGACCTCGCGCGCGATCCCTACATGCAGGGAGCAGGGCTGCCAAACCTCATCAAGATGCTTGCGCTAAACTAGGCGGGCGAAGTCGTAGGACTGGCGTCTGCCCGATGTTCGCGCGAACATCACGCCATGAAGCAGCTCCGTATTCCCGCCGTCTACATGCGCGGCGGCACCAGCAAGGGCGTGTTCTTCCTGGCGCACGACCTGCCGTCCGATCCGGCGGCGCGCGACCGGCTGTTGCTGCGCGTGATCGGCAGTCCGGACCGCTACGGCAAGCACACCGACGGCATGGGCGGGGCGACCTCGAGCACCAGCAAGGTCGTTATCCTGTCGAAGTCGGAGCGCGAGGGCTGCGATGTCGACTATCGCTTCGGCCAGGTCGCGATCGACGCTCCGGTGATCGATTGGTCGGGCAATTGCGGCAACCTCAGCGCCGCCGTCGGGCCGTGCGCGCTGGGCATGGGACTGGTCGATGGGCCGGCCGACGGCACCGCGACCGTGCGGATCTGGCAGGCCAATATAGAAAAAGTGATCGTGAACCACGTGCCGATGCAGGGTGGCGAGGTTCTGGAGCTGGGCGACTTCGAGCTCGACGGCGTGGCCTTTCCGGCGGCGGAGGTGAAGGTCGAGTTCCTCGATCCCGCCGCCGACGAGGAAGGCGGCGACGGTGCGGATGGCGGTGCCATGTTCCCGACCGGCAACCGGATCGACGTGCTGGACGTGCCGGGCATCGGCAAGCTCGAGGCGACGCTGATCAACGCCGGCAATCCGACGATCTTCGTCGACGCCGCGAGCCTCGGTCTCAAGGGCACGGAGCTGCAGGGCGACATCAACGGCGACAAGGAATTGTTGGAGCGGGCCGAGGCCGTGCGCGCGTACGGCGCCGTCGCGATGGGCCTGGTCGCCACGCCGCAGGAGGCGACGGAGAAGCGACCGCACACGCCCAAGCTTGCTTTCGTCGCGGAGCCTGCCGCCTATGCGGCCTCCGACGGCAAGAGGATCGAGGCCGATTCGATCGACCTGCTGGCGCGGATATTCTCGATGGGTGTGCTGCATCACGCCATGACTGGAACCGGCGCGGTCGCCATTGCCGCCGCCGCGGTGATCCCCGGCACGATCGTGAGCCGCATTGCGCCCGCCGGCGGCGACGGTCGCGTCCGCTTCGGCCATCCCTCGGGCAGCCTCAGCGTCGGTGCCGAAGCCCGCGAGGAAGGCGGTCAGTGGACCGTCAGCAAAGTCATGATGAGCCGCTCGGCCCGCCGCCTGATGGAAGGGTGGGTACGGGTCCGGGGCGACTAGGCATCAGCTCTCGTTCCGCCAGAAGCCCAGCAGAAAGCGGCGGCCCTTGCCGGCGCTTTCACCCGCCTGCTCGTTGATCTCCGAGAGCGTCGCGCCATGGCGAGCCATCCATCGACCGAGGACGAGTTTGCAGACCCACCCGATCACGAGGAAGCTGCCGAAATAGAGGATGGCGGTATAAAGCGCTGTCACGGGTATGAGTATAGGCAAGGCAGGCGATGAAGTCAGATGTCGTGGTGATCGGCGGCGGGGCGATGGGATCGTCGGTAGCGTATCATCTGAAATCCGATCCCTCCTTCTCGGGGATGGTGACCGTCGTCGAGCGCGATCCGGCCTATACGCGCGCCTCGTCGGCGCTGTCGGCGAGTTCGATCCGGCAGCAATTCTCGACGCCGCTCAACATCCACCTGTCGCGTTGCGGGATCGGCTTCCTCCGGCGCGCACAGGAGCTGTTGGGCGTCGATCTCGGTCTCAGGGAGCCGGGCTATCTCTTCCTCGCGAGCCCGGCGGGCGAGGCGGTTCTGCGCGCAAACCATGCCGTGCAGCGGGGAGAGGGATGTTCGGTCGAGTTGCTCGACCCCGCAGCCTTGAGAGCGCGCTTTCCCTGGATATCCGAAGAGGGGTTGGCGCTCGCTTCGCACGGCACGGCGAACGAAGGCTGGTTCGACGGGCCGTCGTTGATGCAGGGGTTCCGGCGTACGGCGCGGGATCTCGGCGCGACCTACATCGCCGACGAGGTCGTCTCGTTCGATGCGGGCGGCGTCGATCTGAAGGAGGGCGGGCGGCTGGAAGCGCGCACCGTCGTCCTGGCGGCGGGACCGTGGTCCGGTGAGGTGGCGGCGCGGTCCGGCATCGCCCTGCCGGTGGAGCCGAGGCGGCGCTCGGTCTTCGTGTTCGACGTGCGCGAGGCGCCGGGCCTCACGCCGCTCACCATCGATCCCTCGGGCACCTGGTTCCGTCCGGAGGGCCGCTTCTACATCGCGGGCACCACGCCGGCCGAGGGCAACGATCCGCCCGGCGCGCCGCTCGAGGTCCAGCACCAGGAATGGGACGACATGGTCTGGCCCGCCCTGGCGGCCCGCGTGCCCGCCTTCGAGGCAGCCAAGGTCGTGAACTCATGGGCCGGCTACTACGAATACAACACGTTCGACCAGAACGGCATCGTCGGCCGGCACCCGGAAATCGAGAACCTGATCTTTGCCACGGGATTTTCCGGACACGGCATCCAGCAGTCTCCGGCCGTCGGCCGCGCGGTCGCCGAGCTGATCGTACAGGGCGACTACCGAACGCTCGACCTCAGTCCTTTTGGTTATGACCGCATACAGGCGGGTCGGCCTATCCGGGAACTGAACGTCGTGTGATACTCGCCGCCTCATGCGAGGAGAGTGACGTGCCCGATCAAGCGCTGGTGAATTCGGATCTGCAATCCGCCCTGACGGAGGTCAAGCAGGCCTATGTCGACCGCAATCCGAAGAGCTTCAGCCGCCACCAGGATGCCTGCGTGGCCATGCCGGGCGGCAACACCCGCACGACCCTGCACAATTCGCCGTTTCCGCTGACCGTCGTGCGCGGCGAGGGCTGCCGCCTGTGGGACGCCGACGGCCACGAATATATCGACGTGCTGGGCGAATACACTGCCGGCATCTACGGCCACTCCCATCCGGTGATCCGCGCCGCCATCGACCGCGCGCTGAATCACGGCTGGAATTTTGGCGGCCGCAACGAGAACGAAGCCAAGCTCGCCAAGCTGGTCGCCGACCGCATGCCGTCGATCGACCTGGTGCGCTTCACCAACTCCGGCACCGAGGGCAACGTCATGGCGCTGGCCGGCGCCCGCGTCTTCGCACAGCGCAAGGGACGGACCAAGGCCACCAAGGTCATGGTGTTCCACGGCGGCTATCACGGCGGCGTGCTCTACTTCGTGAGCGGCGGCAGCCCGGTGAACATCCCCTACGACTACGTGGTCGCGCCCTACAACGACATCGAGGGCACCAGGGCATTGCTGGCCAAGCACGGCGAGGAACTGTTCGCCGTCCTGCTCGAGCCGATGCAGGGCAGCCACGGTTGCCTGCCGGGCGACGTCGATTTCCTGAAGATGGTGCGCGAGGAGACCAAGGCGCGCGGCATCACCATGATCTTCGACGAGGTCATGACCTCGCGCCTGTCGCCGGGTGGCCTGCAGGCCAAGCACGGCGTCATTCCCGACATGACGACGCTCGGCAAGTATATCGGCGGCGGCATGTCGTTCGGCGCCTTCGGCGGCAAGCGCGAGATCATGGAGCTGTTCGACCCGACCAAGCCCGACGCGCTGCCCCATGCCGGCACCTTCAACAACAATGCGCTCACCATGGCGGCCGGCGTCGCGGGCTATGGCGAGGTCTATACGGCGGAGGCGGCCAAGGAACTCAACGACCGCGGCGACCGGATCCGCGAGCGGCTGAACGAGATCTGCCGGAAGGCCGGCGTCGCCTTCCAGTTCTCCGGCATCGGCTCGATGATGACGGCACACGCCACGGCGCGGCCCATCAGGACGGCGGCCGACATCGCCTCCTCGAACCAGGACGCCAAGGAACTGTTCTTCTTCGACATGAGCGCGGCCGGCATCTGGGTCGCCCGCCGTGGCTTCGTGGCGCTGAACATCATGATCGGCGAGGCCGAAGGCGACCGTTTCGTGGCGGCCGTGGAGGAATTCGTTTCGACGCGAAAGGCCCTTTTGCAGGCGTCGTAACGGCTTACAGTGGGGGAATGACCAGGAGCCAGGACTTCCCCCAGCCGGTCGCCGGCACCGTGGTGCCGCGCTTCGGCGACGTCGCCACCTTCATGCGCCTGCCGTTGTTCCGCGACCCGGCCGAGGTCGAGATCGGCATGGTCGGCGTGCCGTGGGACGGCGGTACGACCAACCGCCCCGGCGCGCGGCACGGCCCGCGCCAGATGCGCGACCTCTCCACGATGATGCGGCGGATCCATCACGTGACGCGGGTCGCGCCGTACGAGTTGGCCCGGTGCGGCGATCTCGGCGACGCGCCGGTCAATCCCGCCAGCCTCGAGGATTCGCTCGACCGCATCGAGAAGCATTATGCCAGGCTCCATGCGGCGGGCGTGGTGCCGTTGTCGGCCGGCGGAGACCATCTGATCACCCTGCCGATCATGCGCGGCATCCGCAAAGGACTGCCGCCGCTGGGGATGGTCCATTTCGACGCCCACAGCGACACCTGGGACAGCTATTTCGGCGGCTTCAAGTACACGCACGGCACGCCGTTCCGCCGCGCCGTGGAGGAGGGGCTGCTCGACCCCAGGCGGGTGGTCCAGATCGGCATCCGCGGCTCGCTCTACAAGGCCGACGACAACCAGTGGGCGGTCGACCAGGGCATGAGGGTGATCACCATCGAGGAGTATTTCGACCTCGGCGTCGAGAAGGTGATCGCGGAGGCGCGCCGCGTCGTCGGCAGCGGCCCGACCTATGTGAGCTTCGATGTCGATGGCCTCGATCCGGCTTACGCGCCGGGTACCGGCACGCCCGAGATCGGCGGCTACACCCCGCACGAGGCGCAGCGCATGCTGCGCGGCCTGCGCGGCCTCGACCTGGTCGGCGGCGACGTCGTCGAGGTCTCGCCACCCTTCGACATGAGCGGCAACACCGCGCTCGTCGGCGTCACCATGATGTGGGAGATCCTCTGCCTGCTTTCGGAGTCGGTGGCGAAGCGGAAGGGGCGGATCTGATCGTCGGTGACTTAAAGGTCCCTCACTGCGTTCGGGATGACAATTTTCGGGGATTGGCGCCATGCGTCGATGCAGAAAGCGCTGTCATCCCGAACGCAGTGAGGGACCTTTCGTTTCAGCATGGCGAATTGCCCCATGCCGGGATTATCGTTCGGCATGCGCGCTTTTCTGCTCAGCCTCCTCCTTGCATTCGTTGCCACGTCCGCCTCGGCCCAGCCGGTGCCGCGCTGGATGACCCTGCCGCCCACACCTTCGCTGCCGCCGGCGACGAGCAGCGGCCTTGCGCCGGTCAACGGCATCTCGATCTGGTACGCCACCTTCGGCAGCGGGCCGCCGGTGATGCTCCTGCACGGCGGGCTCGCCAATTCCAATTACTGGGGGCACCAGGTTCCGGAACTGGCGAAGAGCCACCAGGTGATCGTCATGGACAGCCGCGGCCACGGCCGCAGCACGCGCGACGCCCGGCCCTACGGCTATGCGCTGATGGCCTCGGACGCGATCGGCCTGATGGACCATCTCGGCGTGCCGCAGGCCGCCGTGGTCGGCTGGAGCGACGGCGCCATCATCGGGCTCGGTATGGCGATGTCCCATCCGCAGCGCGTGTCGCGCCTCTTCGCCTTCGCCGCCAATTCCGATCCCGGGGGCGTCAAGGACGTGAACAAGAGCCCGGTGTTCATGGAATTCATCGCCCGCGGCGAGAAGGAATACGAGGCACTGTCGGCCACGCCCCGCGAGTACAAGAAATTCGTCGAGGAGATCAGCACCATGTGGGCGACGCAGCCCAACTGGACGGCCGCCGATCTCGTCGGCACCAAGGTCCATACCTGGATCGTCGACGGCGACCACGACGAGGCGATCAAGCGCGAGAACACCGAGTTCATGGCGGAGGCGATCCCCCAGGCGGGGCTGCTGCTCCAGCCCGAAGTCAGCCACTTCTCGATGCTGCAGGCGCCGCAGCAGTTCACCGACGACGTGAAGCGCTTCCTCGACCGCAAATGGGACTGACCCGGCGAAATCGTCGGGCGCGCAGGCGAAACGGTCGCATAACCGAAATAAACGAAACAAACGAAACAATCGAAACGAATGTCGCACCCCCCTGTATCCCGTGTCGGGTGACCGTTGGCGCAACAATGTTGCTCGCCGGTGCCTTTGAAAGACCTCTTTCAAAAGCCTGCTAGGCGGCCAGTTCCAGGATCTCCTTGACCTCGGCGGGCGTCGGGATCGGGCGCGGGTTGCGCGGGACCCAGGGGGTGCCCATGGCCTGCTGGGCGATGCGGTCGAAATGCTCGCGGCCGATCTTCACGTCGGAGAGGTGACGCGGCATGTCGAGGCCGCGGATGAAGCGGTCGAGCACGTCGCCGGCATCCTCGCCGGGATGGCCCATGGCGTTGGCGATCAGCGCCTGGCGGTCGGCGTTGGCCGGCTTGTTCCAGCGCATCACCCACGGCAGCATGATGCAGGAGGTGTGGCCGTGCGGCACGTCGAACACGGCGCCCAGCACGTAGCCGATGCCGTGGCTGGCGCCCATCGGCACGCCGGCGGCGATCCCCGCCATCGAGAGCCACGAGCCGGTCTGGCAGTCGAGGCGCGCCGCCATGTCCGACGGATCGGCCTTCACCCGGGACAGGCCGCGCGCCAGCAGCGACAGGCCGTGCAGGGAGGAGGCGTTGCTGAACTCCGTCGATTCGTTGGAGCACACGCCCTCGACGCAGTGATCGACGGCGCGGATGCCGGTCGAGAGCAGGAGCCACATCGGCGTATGGCGGGTCACCTCGGGGTCGAGGATGACGGCCTGAGGGATGGTCAGGGGATGGCGGAACATCTCCTTCACCTTCGTGGCCTCGTTGGTGACGCCGGCGATGGCGGAGAATTCGCCCGCCGAGAGCGTGGTGGGGATCGAGATCTGCCGCACAGTGGGCGGCTTCACGTCCGCCTGGCCGCGGATCCGGTCCATGTCTTCGGCGGTGCGGACGTCGTTGGCCAGGCAGAGCTGGACCGCCTTGGCGGCATCGGTGATCGAGCCGCCGCCCAGGGTGACGATCAGGTCGGCGCGGGCTTCGCGAGCCTGCTCGGAGGCGGCGACCACGGCGGCGCGCGGCGAGTGGGCCGGCATCTTGTCGAAGGTGCCGACGCATTTGTTGCCGAGCGCCCGGCGCAGCTTCTCGATCTCGTCGGTCTCGCGATTGAGGGTGCCGCTGACCATCAGGAACACGCGGGCCGCGCCCTGGCGCTCCACCAGCTCGGCAACCGCCTCGGCGGCGGGCCGCCCGAAGACCACTTCTTCCATTTTGCTGAAAACGATGCGGCCTGAAGCGGTCATGCTCTTTCCCCGGTTATTTTGCTATCGTGGCGGTGAAATCAGGCAAGGGAAAGCATGACCGGGACACGGGATGGCGCGATCGCCCGCGCAGAGAAATATTTCGACGACGGTGGCTTCCTCGAGGAGCTGCAGCGGCGGGTCGCCATCCCGACGACCAGCCAGGAGGCCGGATCGATGCCGGCCCTGCAGGAGTATGTCTCGGGCGAGATGACCGAATCGCTGCAGAAGCTGGGTTACGACTGCACCGTCCTGCCCAATCCGCGCAGCGAGTATGGGCCGTTCCTGATCGCCCGCAGGGTCGAGGATCCCGCCAGGCCGACCGTGCTGACCTACGGCCATGGCGACGTGATCCGCGGCCAGGATGAGCAGTGGCGGTCCGGCCTGTCGCCCTGGAAGATCGTGATCGAGGGCGACAAGATGTACGGCCGTGGCACGGCCGACAACAAGGGCCAGCATACGATCAACATCGCAGCCCTCGCCTGCGTGATGCAGGAGCGCGGCTCGCTGGGCTTCAATTCGACGATCCTGATCGAGACCGGCGAGGAGACGGGCTCGCCCGGTCTCGCCGATTTCTGCAAGGCCAACAAGGACGCCCTCAGGGCCGACGCCCTGATCGGCTCCGACGGACCGCGGCTCGACCATCGCCGGCCGACCATCTTCGGCGGCACGCGCGGGACGTTGAACTTCAACCTGTCGCTGACGATGCGCGAGGGCGGTCACCATTCGGGCAACTGGGGCGGGCTGCTGGCCAATCCCGGCATCATCCTGGCGCATGCCCTGGCCACCATCACCGACGAGCGCGGCCAGATCAAAGTGCCGGAGTGGCGGCCCACGACCCTGACCAATTCGGTCCGTGCGGCCCTGGCCGATGCCCATGTCGATGCCGGCGAAGGGGCGCCGGAGATCAACGAGGACTGGGGCGAAAAGTCGCTGACGCCGGTCGAGCGGGTGTTCGGCTGGAACAGTTTCGAGATCCTGGCCTTCAAGACCGGCAATCCCGACCGGCCGGTCAATGCGATCCCGCCCAGCGCCATCGCCTATTGTCAGCTTCGCTTCGTCGTCGGCACCGATCCGCACGACATCATCCCGGCACTGCGGCGGCATCTCGACCGGCACGGGTTCGGCCAGATCGGGATCGAGCAGGCGCGCGACGTCATCATGAATGCGACGCGTCTCGACCCGGAGAACCCCTGGGCCAAGTTCGCCTCCAACTCGATCGAGAAGACGGCGGGCCAGAAACCCAACATGCTGCCCAACCTGGGAGGGTCGCTGCCGAACGAGGTGTTCACGGACATTCTCGGCCTGCCGACCGTCTGGGTGCCGCATTCCTACGCCGCCTGCTCTCAGCATGCGCCCGACGAGCATCTGCTGGCGCCGGTCGTTCGTGACGGGCTGCGGCTGATGACCGGGCTTTTCTGGGATTTGGGGTCGCAGGGCCGGCCGGCGTAAGGTCCCGCCCGATGCTTTCAGCCGACGAGGCCGCAGACCTGATCGAAGCCATCGCGACCCGCCAGGATCGCGCTGCCTTTGCCAGCCTGTTCCGCCATTTCGCACCGCGCGTGAAGGCATTCATCATGCGGGGCGGCGCCGATGCGGAGGCCGCGCAGGAAGTGGCCCAGGAAGCCCTCATCATGGTCTGGCGCAAGGCCGCCAGCTTCGACCGGACGCGAGCCTCGGCGGCCACCTGGCTCTACACGATCGCCCGCAACAAGCGCATCGACCACCTGAGGCGCAACAACAGGCCGGCGATCGATACCGAGGACTGGCTCACCGTCTTTGCGCCCGAAGACGCCGATGCGGACAAATCCGTCCTCGCGGGTCAGACGTATACGCGGGTGAAAGAGCTGCTCGGAGGGCTGTCTGCCGATCAACTGGTGGTGATCGAGAAGGCATTCTTCGAGGACAAGACCCACACGGTTATCGCCGAAGAGTTGAAGCTACCCTTGGGAACGGTGAAGTCGCGCATACGCCTGGCACTCGGACGCCTGCGGGATGCGCTGGAGAAAGATGAGCCATGAGCCGCCATCCGGCGCCTGAAGAACTGTTGCTGGACTACGCTGCGGGCGCCCTGCCTGCCGGACCCAGCCTTGCGGTTGCACTGCACGTCGCCCTCGACCCGCAATCACGGCGGACGGTCGATCGGCTGAACGCGCTGGGCGGCGCACTGATCGAGCGCGAACCCGTGCCGCAGGTCGACTCCGGGCTGGACGACGCAGCGCTGGACCGCGTTCTTGCGCGACTCGGCGAGGTTCCCGTCGAGGCGCGCCCTGCACCTGGCGCGCGGCGCCACAAGGCTTTCGACTGGGCGCCCGCGCCCCTGGTGCCGCACCTGCGGCCCGGCATGGACTGGCGGCGCGTGCTGGGCCAGTTCGACGAAATCCGCCTCGATCTGCCGGGCGACTTCCACCGCGTCTCCCTGCTCAGGCTGGAGGCAGGGCGCGGTCTGCCCGAGCACAAGCATGCCGGCTACGAGTACACGGTCGTGCTTCAGGGCGGTTATACCGACGCGACCGGCAATTACGGCGTCGGCGATTTTGCCGTCGGTCCGGGCTCGGTCCGGCACGAGCCGATCGCCGATCCGGGCGAGCCCTGCATCGCGATGATTGTTGTCGAGCAGCCCATCGTGTTGACGGGACCGTGGGGCCGCTGGCTCAATCCGCTGGTCAGTCGCGGCTTGATCTGAAGCGGCGTTGACCGGGCAGGGGCTTCCCTTCAGGTTTGCAGCCTGAAGAGGGGACCCCGATGCCACGCATTCCGTACTACGAAGTCGAAAACGCCACGGGCAAGCACGCCGAACTGCTCGGCAAGCTCAATCCCATGCTCAACATCTATCGGATGCTGGCCAACTCCGAGCAGGGCGCCAAGGGCTTCCTGCGCATGGGCAACGGGCTGCTCTATCGCTGCGAACTCGACCCGATGCTGCGTGAACTGGCGATCATCCGCGTGGGCCGGCTGAGCCGCGCTGCCTACGAAGTTTTTCAGCACGAGCGCATCGGACGGGATGTCGGCGTGACCGAGGACAAGATTGCGGCGCTCCGTGACGCCACGATCGAGGCGCCAGCGTTCAATGACAACGAAAAGGCCGTGTTGCGCTACACCGACGACGTGGTGCGGAACGTCCGGGCGTCGGACAGGACGCTGAAGGCCGTGCAGGCCTTCCTGGCTCCGGGCGCTTTGGTCGAGCTCACCCTGACCATCGGCTATTACATGATGGTCTGCCGCTTCCTCGAATCGATGGGCGTCGACGGCGAAGAAGGCCAGGCCGAGTGGCTCAAGACGGCCAAGCTGTAAAAGCCAAGCGCAGGAGTAGAGAGATGGCGTACCGCGTCCTGATCGCGCAATTCATGCATGAGACCAATACCTTCAGCAAACTGAAGACGACGCTGGAGGATTATCGCAAGCGCTGGCTGATCGAGGGCGAGGAGATGGTGCCGCGCTTCACCGGCACCAGGAACGAAGTCGGCGGTTATATCGACTCGGTGAAGAAGTACGGCTGGGAGCCGGTCTGGGCGGCGGCGGCCAACGCGACGCCCTCGGGCAAGCTCACCAAGGAGACCTGGGAGCATATCCGCGACCTGATCCTCGATGCGGCGAAAAAGGCCGGCAAGCTCGATGCGATCTGTCTCTCGCTGCATGGCGCGGCGGTGACGGAGACCGAGGACGATGCCGAAGGCGCCCTGCTCGAGGCGCTGCGCGGCATCGTCGGTGCCGACATTCCCATCGTTGCCACGCTCGACCTGCATGCCAATGCGACGGTCAAGATGGCCAGGTATGCCAATGCGCTGGTGAGCTATCGCACCTATCCGCACATCGACGGCTATGAGCGCGCGGTGCAGGCCGCGGCCCTCGTCCAGGACGCGCTCGAAGGCAAGAAGAAGCCGAAGTGCCTGCTGGTCCAGCCCGCGATGCTGCAGGGCGCCGATTCCGGCAAGACCACCCAGCCCGGCCTGATGCGCGACCTGCTGGCCAAGGCCGACGCCTTCGAAAAGGAACCGGGCATCAACGTCGTCAGCGTCCAGGCCGGCTTCACCTGGGCCGACATCCCCTATACCGGCCCGTCGATCGCGGTGAGCCATGAGCCGGGGGCCGAAGCGCGCGCGCAGGAAGTGGCGGCCGCGATGCTCGACGAGATCTGGAAGCGCCGCGGCGAGAATACGTCGAACTTCCGTCCGGTGGCCGATGCGATCGCCGCGGCGAAGGCCGGTGTCGGCAAGGATGGGCCGCTGGTCGTGGCCGACGGCACCGACAACCCGGGCGGCGGCGGCTACAACGACACGACGCCGGTGCTGCAGGCGCTGCTCGACGCCAAGGTGGAGAACGTGGCCTTCGGCACGATCTTCGATCCCGGTACGGTGCAGCAGGCCATCGAGGCGGGCGTCGGCGCGGAGATCGACGTCGTCCTGGGCGGCCACACCGATCCCTCGATGGGCGGACCGGTCAAGGCCAGGGCCGTCGTGAAGATGCTGTCCGACGGCTCCTTCAGGAACGACGGACCGATGAATGCCGGTGTCGAAACCTCGATGGGACCGACCGCCGTGCTGCGCATCGGCGGCATCGACGTCGTCACCATCTCCAACCGCATCCAGACCATCGACCTGCAGGTCTTCCTGAGCCAGGGTATCGATCCGCGGACCAAGAGCGTGGTGGTGGTGAAGAGCGTACAGCACTTCAGGGCGGCCTATGCACCGATCGCCCGCGAGATCGTGCTTGTCGACTCCGGCGGCATCTGCTCGCCCGACATCACGCGGCTGAAGTTCACCAAGCTGCGGCGGCCGATCTGGCCGTTGGACGGCGTCAACGATCCCTATGCGGGGCAACGTCCATGAGTGCTGGCATGAGCATGACACGCGAGGCGCCGCTGTCCGGCGCATCCTTCGGCGCAACGATCCGACTCGACGGCGATGCCGCGACGATCGTAGCCGCCGCTGAGCGCAATCCCGAGCTGCTGCCGGCCGCGCTGACCGAGGCCAAGGGGCTGCTCCTGATCCAGGGCATGACCGGCATCTCGGCCGATCCCGATCTGCTGATTCGCCTCAGCCGCGTCTTCGGACCGGAGGTCGAGGACTATCGCCACACGCTCACCAACCTGACGTCGGTGCATGTCAGCGTGCCCGAGATCCTGCTGGTGTCGAACATGCCGCCGGTCAGCAAGGCGCCGCCCAAGCGGCCCGACCCGCCGCTGGCGACCGACGGGCTGATCCCGACCCAATATCCCCACCGCATGGGCTGGCACACCGACCAGAGCTACCGCCGCCCGCCGCCCGACATCTCGCTGTTCTATGCCGTGACGCCGGCCGAGAAAAACACCGGCCAGACCCTGTTCGCCAACGGCATCCTGGCCTACCAGGCCCTGCCGCCGGCGCTGAAGGAGAGGGTGGAGACCCTGGTCGGCCTGCACGCCCAGCCGGGCAGCGGCCGCTCGCGCGAGGCAGCACTCGCCGGGCGCACGCCGCGCGCCTTCGCCGTCCACGAACGGTCGCAGCCGCAGCCGGTCGTGCGTATCCATCCGGTGACGGGCGAGCGCTCGCTCTATCTCTGCGAATGGGGCCAGATGGACTGGTTCGAGGGGCCGTTCGTCGGCATGCAGCCCGGTCCGCACGGCGCGGGTGCGGCGTTGCTCGACGAGATCATGGCGCACCTGACGGAGCGGCGCTTCTGCTATGCCCACGAATGGACCGAAGGCGATCTCCTGATCTGGGACAATCGCTGCCTGGTCCATGCCGCGACCTGGTTCGACGGCGATCGCGAGGGGCGCCTGATGTGGCGCACGACGGTGCATGGAAATCCCGGCGCGCCCTATGCCGGCGAGAAGAAGAGCTGGATTCCTGCGCCTGCTGCGTGACGCAGCTCAGCGCTTCTGGCGAAAGAAGGTTGTCAGCACGTAACGGCGGCCCCGCGTCACGGGGCCGACCTTGTGGAGCAGGCCGCAGGAGAACACCGCCGCGGCCCCTGCCGGCGGACTGACGCGGACGCCGGCATATTCCGGAAAGACCAGCTCGCCGCCCTCGAAATCGTCGTTGAGGTTCAGCGATACGGCGAAGGCGCGATCGGCCGTCGTCGGCGCGCCGTTGTCGCGGTGCGCGGCGAAGAAGTGCCTGCCCTCCGCGCTGTAGGACAGCACGACATGCGAGTCGAAGGCGAATTCGCGGTCGAACGCGAAGACTTTCGTGAGTTCGGGCCCGATCCGGTAGGCCAGCCGGTCGGACACCGCCTTCAGCATCATCGGTTCGACGATCGTGTAATCCTCGGTGCGCTTCAGCGCCGCCATGTCGACATTGCCGTAGCGGCTGGAGACGCCCGAATCCTTGTGGTCGCCCTTGCCCCACAGCCGGATGAGCTGGGTGCAGAAATCCGGCTCGAAGACGCGCGGCAGGACCAGCACGGGTGCCATCGCGGTGTCCAAGCGCAGATCGGCGCCGCCGTCGGCACGTACCGACCGGGCCAACTCGCCGATCGCCTCGGCCGCGTCCAGGAGCGCGCGCGTGTCGAAGGTGCCGGCCACCCGCTGGTTGGGATCGAGCACGATCACGCGCTGGCGCAGGCCCATGCCCTGGCCGAACGTGACCGCTCCGCCCTGGGCGAGAAACGCTGGCAGGAACTGGCCCTTCTCGTCGCAGAGCAGCAGCGGCTCCTCGGGGAAGGCGCCGAGCTTCTTCCACAGTGGCCCGGCCGCCGCGACAGGATTGCCGGCGACCACGACGAGCTTCGTCGACGCCGAGGTGCAGGATTCGCGCAGGGAACCAAACTGCCCGGCGTCGAGAGTGGACAGATCCGCCACCGCGAGCAGGGCGACCGGGTCGCCGTTGAACGACCAGATGAATTTCCGGAGCTTTCCATCGAGACCCGGCAGCACGAAGTCGGGAAGACGATCACCGGGTCGAAGAGACAGCGTGTTCGTCATCGTTCGATCTGTGGTCTGCCGGAAGGTGGATGGAGGGCGCTGCAGGGGTCGAATTCACGACCCCATCTGCGAACCAACCTACACGATAACGGAAGGACATTTTTCATTGGGCTTTAAGTCGCTTCAATCTGTGGATAAGCGTCCGTAACCGGGCAAGGGTCAGGACGCTATGGCGACTCAGTCCTGCGCCAGACCTTCCAGCAATGTGGCGACGGCCTCCGCTCCCGGATCGGCAATGCCATCAAGGTACGAAGCCGAGACGTAGCTCGAGCGGCCGGCGCGGGCCGACTGCATCCTGGCGGTGGCGTCGGCGCCGGCGCGTGCGGCCTTCGCTGCTTCGTCGAGGCCCCTCGACAGGGCCCCGAGGGCAGGCGCGATGGCATCGATCATGGTGCGGTCGCCGGGTTTGGCGCCGCCATAGGCCATCATCTTCGCAAGCCCGGCCGACAGGGAGTTTTGCCAGCTCGCACCACCCGATGCGGACTGGCTCGCGGCCGAGAAGAAAATGGCCAGCAACACGCCCGACGATCCCCCCATGGAGCGGGAGAGCGCCTCGCTCGTTGCCGCGAAGAACCGGTCGAGCCTGGCGAGCGGCATCAAGGGCAGCGCCGTCTGCAGGTGGCGGGCTGCCGTGGCGACGGTTGAGCCGGTATCTCCGTCGCCGACCTTGGCATCGAGCGCGTTCAGTCTTGCCTCGGCAGCAATGAGGATGTCGCAGGCGCGGTTCACCAGAGCGCTCAGCGCCTCGTTCCTGCTGGCCCTGACGGGCTTGGTCTTCATCTCCCTGGGCAGCTTCACGAGCTTAGGTTTGGCGTGGGTGCCGATCGTCGGCCAGACCAGCGGGCTGGCCGGCGAAAGCAGCGCCTTCTCGAAATCGGGTGTCAGGGGCAGCAGGCTCAAGGAGAAGCCATGCATGTCGAGAGAGGACACCAGCATCGCAGGGCCCAGCACCAGTTTGATTTTGGCGCCTCGCCTGCTCGCCAGCACCTCATTGGTGAGCAGGTTCATTTCCAGTGCCGTGGTGGAGCCGAGGTTGTTGACCAGCAGTGCATACCGGCGCGCTGGCTTTACCGCGGCGAAGAGGCGGTCGACGAGCACGCGTGCCGCCTGGCGCGCCCCTTCGAAATTCACCAGATCGACGCCCGGCTCACCATGGAGGCCGAGGCCGAGCTCGGCCTTGCCGTCCGGGACACGGTCTTCGCGGCCGATGCCGGGAAGCGTGCAGGAGGACAGCGAAATGCCCAGCGAGACCAGGTCATCGGCAGCCTTCTGGGCCATGGCGGCGACGGTTCTCAGGTCCGCCCCTTGCTCGGCGTAGTGGCCCGCCACCTTCTCGACGAACATGACGCCGGCGATGCCCCGCGGCTGGGGAATATCCGGCAGTGCGATGTCGTCCTTCACGATCACGACCTCGACCTTCTTGCCGAGTGCGCGGGCGCGTTCCACGGCGAGGCCGAAGTTCAGCCGGTCGCCGGTGTAGTTCTTGAACACGACGAGGCAGCCGCCCTTGCCCGTCACCGCCATGATCGCGGCGAACACGGCGTCGATCGACGGCGAGGCAAAGACTTCGCCGCAGACAGCGGCGGTCAACATGCCCTTGCCGACAAAAGAGGCATGTGCCGGTTCGTGACCGGACCCGCCGCCGGCGACGATCGCCACGCGACCGGGTTTGTGGTCGGTGCGCAGGACGACCTTGATGCCGGGATAGCCATCGAGGCGCGCCAGATTGGCACCGCCGCTGCTGCGCAAGAGCCCGTCGATCGCGTCGACGACGAGGCTCTCCTTGCCGTTTATGAATTGCATGGCAGTTCTCACGTCGTCCGGTTGCCGCGGGTTGAGGTGCAGCCTTCCCAGCCGACGACGGCCGCGCGGGCTGTAACCGTGCTGCCCGACCGTATAGCCGGTGGCCAGCCGCGGGCGGAAGCCATCACTTCCGGCGGGCGACCTCGCTGTCTCACGTGGCGCTCGAAAGCGGAGGAGGGAAAGTCATGGGCGACGAGATCAGGCTGACGGCATCCGCCGGCGGACAGTTCGCGGCCTGCCTTGCAATGCCTGCGCGATTGCCTTTCCTGAAGTTGCGGCCCGTCAGGCCGCCTGGGAGGGCGACCGGCGCACCAGCGTCCACCAGCCGACCAGCCCGACGATGCCGGTGACGGCGACACCGATGCCGATGTTCATCTGGGTGTCGTGCGGCACGTAGCCGACCAGCAGGGTCAGCACCGCGGCGGTGACCATCTGGACGAAACCCATCAGCGCAGAGGCCGCGCCGACCCGGTTGGCGGGAACGGCGGACAGCGCGCTCGCCATTGCGTTGGGCATGTTGAGGCCGTTGCCCCAGCCCATCAGCATCAGCGGCACGATCAGCGCCAGCGGCGTAATGTAGCCCAGCGCGGCCGTCGCCATCATCGCCAGGGCGCCCAGGGTGAGGATGCCCTGGCCCACCGGGATCAGGAGCAGGCTTTTCACGCGGCCCTGCAGGCGGCTGGAGACAAGGCTGCCGAGCACGAAGTTGCCGGCCCACGCAAGGGTGAACCAGCCGAAGGCTTCAACGGCCACGCCCATGACCTGGATAAGCAGGATGGGCCCGCCCGAAAAGAAGACATTGAAGCCGGCCGAGGCGCAGGTGGTCGCGATCATGAGGCCGATGAAGCGGCGCTCGTGCAGCACCGCGCGGAAGCCATCGAGATAGTCGCGCACCACGCCCGTCGTGCGCGGCGCCGCCTTGGGCGCGGTCTCGCCGAGGATGCGCCAGACCAGGATCAGCACCGCCAGCCCACAGGCGGCTGTGAACCAGAAATTGCTGCGCCAGCCGAAGAAGCCGAGCAGCTGGCCACCCAGCAGCGGCGAGAGCGCCGGGGCCAGCGCCATTGAAGAGGCCATGTAGCCCATCGCCCGGGGGGCTTCGGGGCCGGTCCGGCTGTCGCGCACGATGGCGCGGCCCAGCACCACGCCGCCGCAGGCGCCGCAGGCCTGGACGAGGCGCGAGGCGATGAGGGTCTCGATCGTGGGACTGAGCGCACAGCCGACGCTGCCGACCGTGAACACGACGAGGCTGGCCAGCAGCAACGGCCGGCGACCCAGGCTGTCCGAGAGCGGGCCCACGGCCAGCTGGGCGAAGGCGAAGGCGAACAGATAGATGGAAAGCGTCAACTGGGCGGTGCCGTAGGAGACACTCAGATCGTTCGCGATGGTCGGCAGGGACGGCAGGAAGATGGTCAGCGCCATCTGCGAGGACACAGTGGCGCTCATCAGCAGCCAGATAGGAGGTTTGGTCGTGCGCATGCGCGGCAATTTCACGTGTCCGCGAAAGGCGGGATGGCGGGCTCTTAGCAGCCTTCGGCGGCGCGGGGCAGTGTGGAGTCTGGCGAAGGACCGAAGAACGGAAACGAGGCACGGTGCCTCGGTCTGTCAGGCGGTGGGCAGCCGTCCCTGAACCGAGAGGCTGCCGTCGGGCCTGCGTTGCATCACCACGATCTCGCCGCTGCCGGGAAAGATCTGGCTGAGGGCCGTCACCACGACCTGGTGAGTGACGAATACGGTCGGCGCCGCGAGGTCGAGTTGTCCGATCCACCGCCGAAGCGCCTCGATCTGGCCGGCTTCCCGCGACCGGTCCTGAAAGAAGGAATTGAGCAGCGGTTGCGGTCGTACCTCGCCCAACTTCATCAGGGTCGCGGTGTCGAGACAGCGGCACCACTGGCTGGAATGGACCTCGGCGGCGGCAATGCCGTTGGCCCGGAACAGGTCGCCGATGCGCAGGGCCTGCGCGCGGCCCTCGGCCGAGAGATTTCGCTGTGTCGCACAGTCTTCGAGGCGAAAGCCCGACGGGTCGTTGGTACCGGGCGCCGTGGCGTGGCGAATCAGCGCAAAAGAGCCGGGTCGGCGCAGCACGCCCCAAGGATCGCTCTCGGCCAAGGCGGACCGAGCGGCGCTATAAGCGGCGAGCGAACCGAAGGCTGCGACCAGCGCACGCCGCGAGGTAAATGAGGGTGACACCAATCGACGTTACGTGCGCCCCTCTCTCGGGTCCACGACGGGAACCCTCGCTCACCGTGCTTTGATAGGCCGTGAGCCTGCGGCTTTCAGTGCCTCGCGAACGATCTCGGGCTCGCTTCCAGGGTAATCGAACGATGCCTCGATCTCGTCGCCGGGCTCGGGCGTGCCGCGCTTCTGCGGACCATGGCCGCTCTCGACTCCGCGCCGGCGGCCCTGACACCGGCCAAATTGGCTTCGCCCTTGGCGCGGATGAAGATTTCGGTCGGCGCCACACCATGCTCCTGCACGAGATGATCGACCGCGAGCTCGGCATCGCGGCGTGTCTCGAAGGGGGCGACGAAGGTGCGCTCGACGATGGTGCGCTCCTTGCTCAACTCCGTTTGCTGTGTCGGGAGTTCAACCTTCCCTGGTGCAAACGGATGCCAAGCCCGCCGACTTGCAGGTTCGCGCCCGCTCATGCAGATCGGGCACGAGGGGCGGCAGGAACGCTGGGTTTCCGGAATTATGGTGGGCGCTGTAGGGATTGAACCTACGACCCCACCCGTGTGAAGGGTGTGCTCTCCCGCTGAGCTAAGCGCCCGGAAGGGGCGCGTATAAGACAGGCAGGCTGAGCCGTCAACGGGTCGCTGCGAGCCGGGCCAGCGCCTCGGGGAGGGCGTCGAAACGGTCGATCACGGCGTCGGCGCCCAACTCGCTCGCGGGCTTGGCCGTGTAGCCCCAGCTCACCAGCACCGCCGGAATGCCGGCGCCGCGGGCGGCCTCGGCGTCGTGGGTCGAATCGCCGATCATGACGGCGCGCGTCGGGTCGCCGCCCATGCGTTCGAGCAGCATCAGGATGTGGCGGGGGTCGGGCTTGCGCACCGGGAAGCTGTCGGCGCCGGCCACGTCGGTGATCGGCGGCATCAGCTTCAGATGCTCGAGGATCATGCGCGAGGGCTTCTCGAATTTGTTGGTGCAGACGCCCTGCTTCAGGCCGAGGCGGGCGAAGGAAGCGACCACGTCGGCGACGCCGGCGAAGGCGGTGGTGTGGCTGATCGGGTCGGCCTCGTAGTAGCGCACGAACTCGCGCGTCACGGCCGTCAGCCCCTGGTCGTCCAGCGACTTGCCGTGCTTGGCGAAGGCCTTGCCCATGGTGACCTTGCTGCCCTGACCCATGAAGATCCGGACATCTTCCTCGGTGACGGCGGGCAGGCCGTGGTCGGCCAGCACATGGCTGACGGCCAGCTGCATGTCCTTCGCGCTGTCGATCAGCGTGCCGTCGAGGTCGTAGAGGACGGTGTCGAAGCGGGCGGCGATGATTTTCTCGGCATCTGTCTGCATGGCGCTTTCTCTAGCATATCTGCCTTGCCCGTCCGCCACCTGCGTGGCATCGGACGAGCATGAAATCACCCATTGCCGTGGTCGTGCTCGCAGCCGGCGCTGGAACGCGCATGAAGTCGGCGCTGCCCAAGGTCCTTCATCCCCTGGCCAACCGTCCCATGCTGGCCCACGTGCTGGCCAATGCAGCGGCACTGAAGCCGCGCCTCATCGTGGGTGTGATCGCGCCCGGCGACGCGGAGGTGGCCAAGGCCTTCTCCCCCCATCCGACGGCGGTGCAAAGCACGCCGCTGGGAACGGGGCATGCCGCCAGGACGGCCTTGGCGGCTCTCAAGGGGCATGACGGGCCGGTTCTGGTCGTGTTCGGCGACGCGCCGCTCGTCACGACGGCCAGTCTGCAGAAGCTGGTCGCGGCCTGCCGCAAGGCCGGGGCCGCCGTCGGCGTGCTGGGCTTCGTCGCCCGCGATCCCACACCGTACGGCCGCCTGATCGTGCGCGAGGGCGAACTGGTGAAGATCGTCGAAAGCAAGGAGGCCGACGTGACGGAGCGGTCGGTCGATTTCTGTAATTCCGGCGTGATGTGCATCGACGGCAAGCTGATCGCGTCGCTGCTGGGCGCCATTCGCGACGACAACGTTAAGCGCGAATTCTACCTCACCGATGCCGTGCTCCTGGCACGCAAGGCCGGCCACAAGGCGATCGCCGTTGCGGGAGAAGAGGCGGAGTTCCAGGGCGTCAACTCGCGGGCCGAACTGGCCGTGGCCGAGCAGGCGTTGCAGCAGCGGTTGCGCGCCGCCGCGATGGCGGGCGGCGTCACCATGACCGATCCCGGTACGGTCTGGCTGTCGGCCGACACGAAGTTCGCCACCGACGTCACGATCGGCCCCAATGTACGTTTTGGCCTGGGCGTGAGCGTCGGCGAGGGCACCGTCATCAAGGCCTTCTGCGACATCGAGGGCGTGCGCATCGGCAAAGGTGCCCTGATCGGGCCGTTCGCCCGCATCCGTCCGGGCTCGGAGGTCGCCGACGACGTCCATATCGGCAACTTCGTGGAGCTCAAGGCCACGCGCATGGCCCGCGGGGCAAAGGCCAACCACCTCGCCTATCTCGGGGACGCCGACATCGGGGCCGGAAGCAACATCGGCGCCGGCACGATCGCCGTGAACTACGACGGATACGACAAGCACCGGACCATCATCGGACCCGATGTATTCATCGGCTCCAACAGCTCGCTGGTGGCGCCGGTCAAGGTCGGCAAGGGCGCCAACGTGACCGCCGGCAGCGTGGTGACGGAAGATGTTCCCGCGGATGCCGTTGCCTTCGGCCGTGCCCGCCAGGTCACAAAGCAGGGGCGGGCGACGGCGCTTCGTGCAAAACTGAAAGACCGAGCGACAGCCGCCAAGAAGGCCGCCGCCGCGCGCTCAAACAAGAAATAACTCTCCCTCCCGTCGAGACAGAATCCCATGTGCGGCATCATCGGCATCATCGGCAACGCGCCCGTCACGCCCCTCCTGGTCGACGCGTTGAAGCGGCTCGAATATCGCGGCTACGATTCGGCGGGCGTTGCCACTCTGGTGAACGGCCACATCGAGCGCCGTCGCGCCGAGGGGAAGCTGGTGAACCTCGAGGCGCGGCTGCAGCTCGAGCCGCTCGCCGGCACGATCGGCATCGGCCACACCCGCTGGGCCACCCACGGCAAGCCCTCGGAGCGCAATGCCCATCCGATCGCCACCGACCGGGTCGCCGTCGTGCACAACGGCATCATCGAGAACTTCCAGGAAATGAAGGCCGAGATGGAGGCCGAAGGCCGGCGTTTCGACAGCGACACCGACACCGAGGTGGTGGCCCAGCTGATCACCTCGTACCTCGAGAAACAGCATACGCCGGAGCAGGCGATGGCCGAGGCGATGGGACGCTTGCGTGGCGCGTTCGCGCTGGCCGTCCTGTTCAGTGGCCGGCACGACCTTCTGATGGGCGCCCGTCGCGGCAGCTCGCTGGCCGTGGGCTACGGTGAGGGCGCGATGTACATCGGCACCGACGCGCTGGCGCTGGCACCCTTCACCAAGCGGGTCAGCTACCTCGAGGATGAGGACTGGGTGGTCGTGCACGCCGACGGCTGCACGATCTATCAGGGCACCACCGAGGTGAAGCGCGAGATCCATCAGACGGGGCTGAGCGGCGCCATGATGGGCAAGGGCAACTATCGTCACTTCATGCTCAAGGAGATCCATGAGCAGCCGGCTGTCATCGGCGATACGCTGCGCAGCTACATCGATCCGGCGACGCGCACCGTCACCCTGCCGGCGCTGCCGTTCGACTGGAACGAGGTGAGCCGCATCACCATGACGGGCTGCGGCGGCGCCTTCTACGTCTGCATGGTGGCGAAGTACTGGTTCGAGCAGATCGCCCGCCTGCCGGTCGAGGTCGAGCTGGGCTCCGAGTTCCGCTACCGCGCGCCGCCGCTGCCCGAGGGTGGCGTCTGCATCGCGGTGTCCCAGTCGGGCGAGACGGCCGACACGCTGGCCGCCGTCCGCTACGCCAAGGCGGAAAAGCAGACCATTCTCACGGTTGTGAACGTGCCGGAGAGCGCCATCGCCCGTGAGGCGCATGTCGTCCTGCCGACACTGGCGGGGCCGGAGATCAGCGTCTGCTCGACCAAGGCCACGACCACGCAGCAGACGGTGCTGTTGGCCACCGCGATCGCCGCCGGCCGGGCCCGCGGCACGCTCTCGGCGGCCGACGAGGCGCGCTACGTGGCGGCGTTGATCGAGCTGCCGGCCCTGATCAACGAGGCGCTGAACATGGAGGCACAGTACCGCGTGGTCGCCGATTCCGTGCTGGCCGAGGCACGCGACGTACTCTATCTCGGCCGCGGCACGTCTTTCCCGGTCGCGCTCGAGGGTGCGCTTAAGCTGAAGGAGATTTCCTACATCCACGCCGAGGGTTATGCCGCCGGCGAGATGAAGCACGGTCCGATTGCGTTGATCGACGAGCTGGTGCCGGTCGTGGTCGTGGCGCCCAACGATTCGTTGTTCGACAAGACGGCGTCGAATTTCGAGCAGGTGAAGGCGCGCGGCGGCAAGCTGGTGCTGCTGAGCGACGCCGCCGGCGTGGCGCGCCTGGGGCCGCAATCAGTGGCCACGCTCACCCTGCCGGCGGTCGATCCCGCCGTCGCGCCGATCCTCTACACGATTCCGGTGCAGCTGCTCGCCTACTATACGGCCATCGCCAAGGGCACCGACGTCGACCAGCCGCGCAATCTCGCAAAGAGCGTCACCGTCGAATAGCGCCGACGGGCAGGCACGAAAAAGCCGCGGACCCTTCGGCCGCGGCTTTTCCTTTTCTCGGGAAATTGGTTTAGCGCGTTCCCTGCGGCAGGCCTGGCGGCGGGCCCGAGGGCGCCGGGGCGGGCTGACCGCCGCGCGGCTGGGGCTGGGCGGGGCGGGGTTGCGCCGGCTGGGCCGGCATCAGCGTCTGGACAATGGCGCGGATCTTCGCGGCTTCCGCCTCCTGCGCCTTCTTGAACTCTTCTTCGCTGATGAACCGGTCCTTGTTGAGGTCCATCTCGCCAAACTGCTTCAGCGCATAGGCCGTCAGCTCGACTCGGTCGATCAGCCCGTCCTTGTTGGTATCGATCTCGGCGAACTTGCGCATGGCGATCTGCTTGCGCATGTCGTACGGCAACAGGTTCTTGGCCTGGGGCCCGTCCGCAGGGCCTGCCAGGGTCACATATTCCGGCCCGCTGATCTTCGTGTCCTTGTTCTTGTCGAGTTCATCGCCCTGGCGGAGCTGCATGTCCGTGAACTCGTTCAGGGTCATCATGCCCTGGCGACGGCGGGCTTCGACCTGCTGGCGTTCGGCGGCCTCGCGCTGCAGCGAGCGCTGGACGATCAGGCGAACCTCGGGCTCGGTGACCTTGTTGTCGCGATCGGTGTCGTAGTTGTTGAACTCCGCATGAACCAGCGCTTCGGCCTCGGCGCGCTCGACGAAGCCGTCGCGGTTGGTGTCGAGGTTCTGGAATTCGGCGCGGGCACGGCTGCGGCGCTCCTCGAGCGGGGGAAGGCCGGGCGCATCGGCCGCCGTCGCCGGCGGCTCGACGACCTTGATGAACTCCTCGACCGACAGCTTGTTGTCCTTGTTGAGGTCGAGCGATTCGAAGGACTTCATGCGGTACTTCAGGAAGTCGGCGCGGGTGACCTCGCCCTTCTTGTCGACGTCGATTTCGACGAACCACTGCGGCAGCGGGATGGCCGGTGCGGCCGCCAAGGGCGCCCCGGCGGCGGGCGGGGTGGCACCCGCAGCGGGCGGCGCTGCGGGCTGGGCCGGTGCAGGCGCGGGAGGCGCGGCCTGAGCCGGCGGCCGGTTCTGCGGCCAGGCCTGCGTTGGCGGAGTCTGGGCCATCGCCGGGAGGGCGAAGCAGGCGACGGTCAGGAAGAGGGTCGGGCGAAACATGCGATTCATCTGCGGTGAGCCCGCTTTTGGAGGGGGAGTTTTCGTATCGGTTGCAATGGACGGCGTGTCAATGTCTGCAAACCTTAGCAAACCTGCGGCGCAATCGCGCCGAAAGCATGGCGTCCTGCCATTTGAGTTGCACCACACCTCCGGATAAGTCATCGTTGTTCAAATGCAGACTCCGAAGAAGGGTCGCAAGTACTTGGGAGGCAAGAGTAAATTTGCCACGTTTGCGTGTGTAATGCGCGGCCCGGCGAATCCAGTATCGACATGACAGGACCAAGTTCATCTCACGGCTCGCCGCTTCTCAGTGTGCGCGACGTATCAGTACGCTTCGGCGGCATCGTCGCCCTCGATGGCGTCACCTTCGACGTCTTTGCCGGCCAGATCGCCGGCCTCATCGGCCCCAATGGCGCCGGGAAGACTACTCTCTTCAATTGCCTGAGCCGGCTCTACACGCCAAACGGCGGCGACGTGCTGTTCGAGGGGAAGACGATCCTCGACCGGCCCCGGCACGCCATTCCCCAGATTGGCATCGGGCGGACGTTCCAGAACGTGGCCCTGTTCGACAACATGTCGGTCCTCGACAATGTCAAAGTCGGTTGCCACAGCGTGAGTTCGACCAGCTTCTTCGAGAACGCGCTTCGGTTGCCCAAGGTCAAGGTCGAGGAGGAGGCCATCGCGCGGCGCGCCGAGGAGCTGATCGCGTTCATGGATCTCACCCCATTCACCAATGCCATGGCGGGGCCACTGCCATTCCCGATCCGCAAGCGTGTCGAGCTCGCCCGCGCCCTGGCCTCGAGCCCCAAGCTTCTGCTGCTCGATGAGCCGGCAGCCGGCCTGAACCACGAGGAAATCGAGGTGCTGAAGCACCAGATCAAGCGCGTCCGTGACTTGCAGAACGTCACCGTACTGCTGGTCGAGCATCACATGAGCCTCGTCATGTCGGTGTCGGACAAGGTGGTCGCCATCGACTTCGGCAAGAAGATCGCCGACGGCACGCCGGCGGAAGTGCAGCGCGATCCGGAAGTGATCCGCGCCTACCTGGGGACCGCGTAATGGCTGCGCTTCTTGAGGTCATGGGATTGAAGGCCTTCTACGGCCAGACCCAGTCGCTCTACGACGTCGGCTTCGAAATCCCCACCGGCGGCATCACGACCCTGCTGGGCGCCAATGGCGCCGGCAAGACGACGACGCTGCGGGCGATCTGCAACATGGTGCGCACCGACGGCACGATCCGCTTCGATGGTAAGAACATCCGCGGCATGGCGACGGAAGAGATCGTCCGCCATCGCATCGCCCACGTCCCGGAGGGACGCGGCACCTTCACCACGCTCACCGTCGACGAGAACCTCCGGATCGCGGCCTACACCCGCAAGGACAAGCAGGCGGTGAAGGACGAGCTCGAGCGCGTGTTCACCTACTTCCCGCGCCTGAAGGAACGCATCCAGCAGCAGGCCGGCACGCTGTCGGGCGGCGAGCAGCAGATGCTGGCCATCGCCCGGGCGCTGATGCTGAACCCACGCCTGATGTTGCTCGACGAGCCGTCGTTTGGCCTGGCGCCGCTGATCGTGCTGGAGATCTTCCGCATCCTGCGCCGCATCAACGAGGAGGAGAAGGTGAGTATCCTGCTGGTCGAGCAGAATGCCGCCCTCGCGCTCGACCTCGCCACGCACGCCTATGTGCTCGAAACCGGCAGGGTCGTCATGTCGGGTCCCTCGGACGTCGTGAAGAACGACGAGAACGTCCGCAAATCCTACCTCGGCTACTGAGGCAGACGTACATGGAACAGCTTATTCAGCAGATCGCCTCGGGCCTCGCAAACGGCGCCATCTATGCCTGCGTGGCCCTTGCGCTGGTCATGATCTACGTGTCGACCGACCACATCAATTTCGCCCAGGGCGAGATGGCGATGTTCAGCGCCTACATCTCATGGCAGCTCATGTCATGGGGCATGAGCTTCTGGGTCGCCTTCGTGCTCACCGTACTGATCTCCTTCGCCATGGGGGTGCTGATCGAGCGGCTCATATTGAGGCCGCTTCACAACGCACCGGTCCTGTCGATCATCGTGGTGTTCATTGGCCTCCTGGCGATCTTCAATTCGATGGCCGGTGCCTTCTGGAGCTACCTGATCAAGGAGTTCCCGTCGCCCTTTCCCAAGAGCAGCTTCGGCATCGGGGGCGTGATCGGGCCCCATCAGCTCGGCGTCGTCGTGGTCACGCTAATTGTGCTCGGTATGCTGTTCGTGTTCTTCCGCTATACGCCGCTTGGCCTCGCCATGCGTGCGGCGGCGCAAAACCCGCAGATGGCCAGGCTGGTGGGCGTTCGTGTCGACTGGATGCTGGCGCTGGGCTGGGGGCTCGCAGCCTCCGTCGGCGCGGTGGCCGGCATCATGGTCGCCCACATCGTCTACCTCGAGCCCAACATGATGGGCGGCATCCTGCTCTATGCCTTCGCGAGTGCCCTGGTCGGCGGCATCTCCAACCCGGCGGGCGCCGTTGCCGGTGGCTTCATCGTCGGCATCCTCGAGAACATGGTTGCCTATGCGGGCAACCAGATCGAGAAGGCGACCGGCATCTACATCATCGGCAATGGCGAGAAGCTCACGGTGGCTCTCATCATCGTGATCTTCGTGCTGACGGTTAAGCCCGCCGGCCTGTTCGGCCGCGTCGTCGTGAAGAGGGTCTGACATGGCCGGATCCAGAAAATGGGTGCTGGGACTGATCGCGTTGGCTTTCCTCGTGCCGCTGCTGCGGCCGGTGTTTCCCGACGTGGTCTCCGACTACCGGCTGTTCCTCGTCAGCACGATGATCATCGCCTCGATCGCCGTGCTCGGCCTGAACCTGCTGACGGGATTCAACGGCCAGTTCTCATTGGGTCACGGTGCGTTCTACGCGGTCGGCGCCTACACGGCGGCGATCCTGATGGACAAGCTGAACGTGCCCTATTGGGCGACCATACCTGCGGCGGCCATCGTCTGCTTCATCGTCGGCTACCTGTTCGGACTGCCGGCGCTGAAGCTGGAAGGGCACTACCTCGCGCTCGCGACCTTCGCGCTCGCGCTCGCTGTGCCCCAGATCCTGAAATACAAATGGCTGGAAGGCCTGACCGGCGGCGTGCAGGGCATCGTGCTGATGAAGCCCGAGGTGCCGTTCGGCCTGCCTTTGAGCGAAGACCAGTGGCTCTACTATTTCTGCCTTGTGGTCATGATCGTGCTGTTCTGGGGCGCGGCCAACATGCTGAACAGCCGCAGCGGCCGCGCCATGATGGCGATCCGCGACCAGTACATGGCGGCCGACACGATGGGCATCGACACGGCCCTCTACAAGACCGTCACCTTCGGCATCAGCGCCGCCTACACCGGCATCGCCGGCGCCCTCTCGGCCTGCGCGATCGCCTTCGTGGCGCCCGACAGCTTCGGCATCTTCCTGTCGATCAAATTCCTGATCGGCCTCGTCGTGGGCGGCATCGGCTCGCTGACGGGCTCGGTACTGGGCGGCATCTTCTACGTGCTGGTCGACAATTCCGCGCAGTCGCTGACCCAGTTCATCCGCAACGATCTCGGCCTGCCGTTCGACCTATCGGCCTACACCGTCTTCGGCGTCCTGCTGATCGCCATCATCTACCTGATGCCGATGGGCATCGCCGGTGGGCTCTTCATGGTCTACCGGAAGCTGCGGGGTGCACGGGCGTAACCCGGAACCTCTTCGTCGGAGAGTCGCCGAATGGCGGCCTTCTTTCCGGCCGGATTCCAGAGCAAACTCCGGCAGGCTATTCTTACTTGGGAGGACAAAAAAATGGCTACCAGCAGGCGCGGTTTTGTAGCGGGCGCTTCGGCACTCGCAGTATTGGGTGCGAACTCTGCCTTCGCGCAGAAGAAGTACGACGACGGGGCGACGGATTCCGAGATCAAGATCGGTCATACCGGCCCCTATAGCGGTCCGGCATCGTCCTACGGCCAGATCGGCAAGACGATCGAGGCGTTCTTCAAGTCGGTGAACGAAGCGGGCGGCGTCAACGGCCGCAAGATCAACTTCATCACCCGCGACGACGGCTACTCGCCGCCGAAGATGGTCGAACTGGTACGCCAGCTCGTCGAGCAGGAAAAGGTCCTGTGCCTGTTCAACACGCTGGGCACGCCGACGAATACGGCGATCCATCGCTACATGAACCAGAAGAAGGTGCCTCAGCTCTACGTTGCGACCGGCGCGTCGAAGTGGGGCAAGCCCAAGGAGTTCCCGTGGACGATGGGCTTCCAGCCCGACTACCACACCGAAGGCGTCGTCTACGCCAAGCACGTCCTGGCCAACGTCAAGGACGCCAAGATCGCCGTGCTGATGCAGAACGACGATTACGGCAAGGATTATTACGAGGGCTTCCGCGATGGTCTCGGCAAGGAGACCGGCAAGATCGTCAAGCACGTGACTTTCGAGGTCACCGACCCGACGGTCGACAGCCAGGTCATTCAGCTCAAGGATTCCGGCGCCAACGTCTTCTTCAATATCGCGACGCCCAAGGCCGCCGCCCAGGCAATCCGAAAGGCGGCCGACATCGGCTGGAAGCCGGCGCAGTACCTCAACAACGTGTCTGCCTCGGTGGGCTCGGTGATGAGGCCGGCCGGCCTCGAGAACAGCCAGGGCATCATCACGGCGCAGTACCTCAAGGACCCCACGGACAAGCAGTGGGAGAAGACAGACGACTTCAAGGCCTGGGTCGCCTGGATGGACAAGTGGATGCCGGGCGCCAACAAGGCGGACGCCAACCACGTGTTCGGCTACGCCGTTTCCAACCTGATGCTCGAGACGCTCAAGAAGTGCGGCGATACGCTGACGCGCGAGAACGTCATGAAGCAGGCCGCCAACTACCAGAAGTTCAAACTGCCGCTGCTGCTGCCGGGCATCACGATCAGCACCAGCCCGACCGACTATTATCCGATCCAGTCGGTGCAGCTCGCCCGCTTCAAGGGCGAGACCTGGGATCTGTTCGGCGACGTCATGTCGGCCGAGGGCTCCTGAGCTTTTCGGTCCTGTATTGAGGGAGAGGCCGCCGGCATCGTCCGGCGGCCTTTTTCTTTGCCGTTTTGCGCAGGCGGCCAGGCCGCCTATCGCTAGGCCGGCTTGCGCTGCAACGCCTGGCGGCACTCGGCCGTGTCGATGCGGCCATTCTTGTCGAGGTCGCAGCGCGTGAAGTTGCGGTCGGTGCCCGCAAGGAACTCGGTGAGGGTGACGACGCCGTCCTTGTCGGTATCCAGCAGCAGGAAATAGCTCGACTGGCGACCGGCCTGGCGGTCGGTCGGCAGGACACTGTTGCCGACCGCGGGGGTGCGGGCAAACAGCTCGTCCTGACTGAGCTTGCCGTCACCATTGGAGTCGAGCCTCTTGAAACGTGCCTGCTGGCCGGCCTTCCATTCCTCGATCGTGACCGTACCGTCCTTGTTGGCGTCGTAGCGCATGACACCACTCTCGGCGCGGGCCGGCCGGGGTGCCGGTGCGGAAGGGCTTGCCGGCGCGGCCGGGGCGTCGCCGGGAGCCGCGAGGGCGGGACCCGCCAACATCAGGAAGACGGTCGCGAACAGGGAATATCTGGGCATGAGAGTGTCCTTAAAGTAGTATCAGGAGACAGCAATGCACGCGCCATTTCCCTTACCGGCCCGTCTAGGCCCCGATATAGTCTGCCCAGCGACCGAAATATGGCCGCGTTGTGGTTTTGTTCTCGTCGGGGATAACTATGGCCTATGACTACGATCTGTTCGTCATCGGCGCCGGCTCGGGCGGCGTGCGCGCGTCGCGAATCGCCGCGACCCACGGCGCCCGAGTCGGCATCTGCGAGGATTACCGCGTCGGCGGGACCTGCGTGATCCGCGGCTGCGTGCCGAAGAAGCTCCTGATGTACGGCTCAAAATTCGCGCACGAGTTCGAGGATGCGGCGGCTTACGGCTGGACCGTACCGGCCCCGACCCATTCATGGGCGACGTTGCGCGACAACGTGAACCGGGAAGTCGACCGGCTGAACGCGGTCTACCTGCGTCTGCTCGACGGTGCGGGCGTGAAGCTGCACATGGGTCGCGGCCGTCTGATGGACCGCCACACGATCCAGGTCGGCGAGGAGACGATCACCGCCGAGAAGATCCTGATCGCGACGGGCGGCCATCCCGTGATCCCCGCCATCCCGGGCAGCGAGCTGGCGCTCACGTCGAGCGACGCCTTTCACCTCCCCGAGTTGCCCAAGCACATCACCATCGTCGGTGCCGGCTACATCGCCGTCGAATTCGCCGGCATCTTCCACGGGCTCGGCGCCAAGGTCGACGTCGTGCTGCGGCGCGACCGCGTCCTGCGCGGCTTCGACGAGGAGTGCCGTACCTTCGTCCATGAGGCGCTCAAGGACAGTGGCATTCGCATGCGCACCGAGATGGAAATCGGCCGCATCGTGACCAAGGGGCCCGACGGCAAGAGCGGTCCTTTCGAGGTCCACACGCCCATGGGCGGCATGTTCGAGACGGATTGTGTGATGTACGCGACCGGCCGCGCGCCCAACACGTCCGGCATCGGACTGGAGAAGGCCGGCGTACAGCTCAACAAGGCAGGTGCCATCGCGGTCGACGAATGGTCCAAGACGACCGCCGACAATATCTGGGCGGTGGGCGACGTCACCGACCGCATCAACCTCACTCCGGTAGCCCTCATGGAAGGCCACTGCTTTGCCGACACCGAGTTCGGCAAGAAGCCGCGCACGGCCAATCATCACGACGTGCCGTCGGCGGTGTTCTGCCAGCCCGAGATGGCCAATGTCGGTCTGACCGAGGAGCAGGCGAAGCTGCAGCTGGGTGAATTGCGCGTCTACACGGCGGCGTTCCGGCCGATGAAGTACACGGTCTCCGGCCGTCACCAGCGCACCTTCATGAAGATGATCGTCGAGGGGGCGACCGATCGGGTGGTCGGCATCCACATGGTGGGTGACGACGCGGCCGAGCTGATCCAGGGCCTGGCGGTTGCCATGAAAGCGGGCGCCACCAAGGCCCACTTCGACGCCACCGTGGGCATCCACCCGACCGCCGGCGAGGAGTTCGTCACCATGCGTACGGCGCGGGCGGACTCGACCCCGACCCGGGCAGCCGCGGAGTAGAACGGGAGCGGCCTGCCGGCTGGTTTTTTATCCACAGCACGTATAGGTTCACCCACCCCGCCGGTCCCTTCGACCCGCGGGTCGAGGAGGAGTAGATGACCGCGATCCAAGGCCAATCCAGGGCCGATTCGCGGACCGCCGCCAAAGGGCAGTCCCGTACTTCGAGCGCCGCCGACTGGTCGCCGACCAGCTGGCGCGGCCGGCCGGCCCTGCAGATGCCGGTCTATCCGGATGCCGCCGCACTGGCGAATGCCGAGGCGCGCCTGCGCCGCTATCCGCCGCTGGTCTTCGCCGGCGAGGCGCGGAAACTCAAGGCGGCTCTGGCCAAGATCGCCAACGGCGAGGCCTTCCTGCTGCAGGGCGGCGACTGCGCCGAGAGCTTCGTCGACTTCACCGCCAACAACATCCGCGACACGTTCCGCGTGCTGCTGCAGATGGCTGTCGTGCTGACCTACGGTGCCGGCGTCCCGGTCGTGAAGGTCGGCCGCATGGCCGGCCAGTTCGCCAAGCCGCGCTCGTCCAACGTCGAGAAGGTGGGCGATGTCGAGTTGCCGTCCTACCGCGGCGACAACGTCAACGGCTTCGAGTTCACCGCCGCCAGCCGCCTGCCCGATCCGGAGCGCATGGTGCAGGCCTACAACCAGTCGGCCGCGACGCTCAACCTGCTGCGCGCCTTCGCCCAGGGCGGCTATGCCGACCTGCATGAGGTCAACCGCTGGAACCTCGACTTCGTGCGCAGCTCGCCCGCCTCAGCGCGCTACGAAGACCTCGCGGCGCGCCTCGACGAAACGCTGAACTTCATGGCGGCGTGCGGGCTGAGTTCGGCGACGACGCCGCAGATCGCCGAGACCGACTTCTTCACCAGCCACGAGGCGCTGCTGCTGCCTTACGAGGAGGCGCTGACCCGCGTCGATTCGACCTCGGGCGAGTGGTACGACTGCTCGGCGCACATGCTTTGGATCGGTGACCGCACGCGCCAGCCCGACGGCGCCCACGTCGAATTCCTGCGCGGCGTGCGCAATCCGATCGGCTTCAAGGCGGGCCCGACCCTGCCGACCGACGATCTGCTGCGCCTGATCGATACGCTCAACCCGTCGAACGAGGCGGGCCGCATCGTGATCATCGCCCGCATGGGCGCCGACAAAGTGAGCGACAAGTTGCCGGCGCTGGTCCGCGCCCTGAAGCGGGAGGGCCGCACGGTCGTGTGGTCGTGCGACCCGATGCACGGCAACACCGTCACCGCCTCGAACGGCCGCAAGACCCGCCACTTCGATGCGATCCTTCACGAGGTGAAGGAGTTCTTCGCCGTGCACCGGGCCGAGGGCACTCATCCCGGAGGCGTGCATTTCGAGATGACCGGCCAGGAAGTCACGGAGTGCATCGGCGGCTCGACCGAGATCACCGTCGACAATCTGAACGAACGCTACGAGACGCAGTGCGACCCGCGGCTCAATGCCAGCCAGGTGCTGGAACTCGCATTCCTGCTCGCCGAGCAGCTCAAGGCAGAGCGCCTGTCCGTCGCAAGGGCGCGCCCGGCCGTCTGACCGACGACCGAGGCCTGGCGCGAGAGCCCGGGGAGGGCCGATGACGCATCCTGAGAATGGCGAGATCGAACGCTATACCGATCACTACTTCAATCGTTCGAAGCAGGTGATCGGCAAGTTTGGCGATTGCAAGGTGACCTACGCGATCTTCATGCGGCGGCCGGTGGTGTTCGCGCCGCGGCTCGCGCTGGAGTGGCTGGAGGAGACCGGCCGCGCGCGTAACACCACGGTCGACCTCGACATGCGGTATCGCGAGGGCAAGTGGGTCGGCGCCGGCGAGCCGATGATGTACATCACCGGTTCCTTCTTCCATCTGGTCGATCTCGAGACGATCTTCCTGCAGAAGTTGGGTCCTGCCTGTGTGGCGGCCTACAATGCCTGGACCATGTGCGCGGACATGCCCAAGTCGGCCTTTCTCGCCATGGATGCCCGCCACTGCGCCGGCCGGGAGATGGCCGAGATGATGGCCTATGCCGCCTCGGTCGGCTCGGCGCGCGCCAAGCGCAAGGTCGGCGCCGTCGGCTTCATCGGCAATGCCACGCACGCGACGGCCCATTACTTCGGCCGTGAGTATGGACTGGGCACCATGCCACACGCCCTGATCGGCTATGCCGGCTCCACGCTGCGCGCCGCCGAAATGTTCCACGAGACCTTTCCGACCGAAGGGATGACGGTTCTGGTCGACTATTTCGCGCGTGAGATTTCCGACTCGCTCGAAGTCTGCCGCCGCTTCCCCGAACTTGCCGCGCAGGGCAACCTGTCGCTGCGCCTCGACACGACGGGCGGCCGCTATCTGGAAGGGCTCGATCCCGCATCGTCCTATGCCGTGCTGGAGCGGTTCTCTCCGGAATCGATCCGCGGCTACCGGAGCGAGGAGGAGCTGCGCTACCTCGTCGGCACCGGCGTGTCGGCGGCAGCGATCTTCCACCTGCGCGCCGAACTCGACCGCAACGGCTTCGACAAGGTGAAGATCGTGGCGTCTTCCGGCTTCGGTCCGGCCAAGTGCCGCATCATGGCCGAGGCCAAGGCGCCGATCGACGTTGTCGGCTCGGGCTCGTTCCTGCCGTCCAACTGGTCTGAGACCTACGCCACCGCCGACATCGTCGAATATGACGGCGAGAAGCGCGTGAAGATCGGTCGTGAGTTCCTCCATCGCAATCGGCCGGCCGACGCGCCCAGGCCGCTCTAACTTTTTAGGAGAAACACATGCTCAAGCTCTATTTCGCGCCGGGCGCCTGCTCGACGGCCTCGCACATCGGCATCGAAGAGAGCGGAGCGAAGTACGACTCGCAGGCACTCTCCTTCGCCAAGAGCGAGCAGCGGACGCCCGAGTACCTCAAGGTCAACCCGCGCGGCCGCGTGCCGGCGCTGGTCGTGGACGGGGGCACGATCGTCGAGAACACCGCGATCCTCGACTACATAGCAACGACGTTCGCGCCCCAGCTGATGCCGAAGGATCCGGTGCAGCGCGCCCGCGCGATCTCCCTGATGGCCTGGTTCTCCAACGCCGTGCACCCGAACTTCACCCATATCGGGCGCCCCGAGCGCTTTGCGACGGACACCGCCGTGTTCGACCATCTCAAGGCCACGGGCCGCGAGAACTTCCACGCCAACCTGAAGGAGATCGACGGTCTCCTGGCGGACAAGAAATGGATCCTGGGCGACGAATTCTCGGTGGTCGACGGTTACGCGCTGGTCTTCTACGGCTGGGGCAAGCGCATTGGTCTGCCGGTGGCGGAGCTCAAGAACTACACTGCCTGGAAGGACCGCATGCTGGCACGTCCGGCCGTGATGCGAGTCCTGGAACGCGAGCAGAGCGTCCTGCTCGCCGCCTGACGGGCCGGTCGTCCACGAGCGTTCTTGAGCCCGACCTCAGCCGACCACGAAGCTCTGATACATGAACTGCAGGTCCGCGCTCTCCTGCGGCGTGATCTCGCCGTCGAGAACGCGGCCTTCCCAGGCGCGGAGCTTGCGCTTGATGTCGACCGGGGTGCGCGGGCTCAGCAGCACCATGAAGAACTGCTCATGCGGCGAGAGTTCACGCTCACGGCGGTAGCCGAACGGGCCGCTGCCGGGCTGGCGCGCGCTGACCGGCGCCGGGGCTGACGAGGAGCCCGCGACGCGCGGCAGGATGGCGTCGTCGATGATCTGATCCCAGGTGAGGCCGGCCTCCCGCACCATGGCGGAGGCGAGCTTGGCCGCGGCCAGCGCCTCCTGGGCGTGGCTGCTGTCGAGGATCTCGAGGACCTTGACCAGGGTGTTGCGATTGAAGGTCGACACGGGCGTCTGCGCCTTTGACTAATGCATGAGCAACGGGCACTAAGTGCCTACAACATATAGATGGATGTGCCTTGGATCAAGGCAAGCCCCCTGCGAGCGCTTTCCCTGTCTACCTGGCGGGACTAGCCAGCTGGTTCGTGCCGATGGGCATCCAGATGGTGCTGTTTCCGTGGCTGGTCGCCGTGGTCCTGCACATGGACGCCTTTGCCGTGGGCGTCGCGCAGGCGGCCGTCATGGCGCCGTCGCTGCTCTTCCTGCCGCTCGGCGGTCTGGTCGCCGATCGTGGCAATGCCCGCCGGCTGCTGCTGCGCTACCACCTGATCTATGCGCTGCCGCCGCTCGCGCTGGCCCTGGTCCTGTGGTCGGACGGGCTGAGCTACCCGCTGCTGATCGCCTACGGCATCGCCGCCGGCGCGATCGGCGCCTTCGCCATCCCGACGCGCGATGCCCTGCTGCCGGTCGTGGCGCCCAAGGGCGGCCTGCCCAGGTCGGTGGCGCTGGCGACGGCGCTGCAGTTCGGCGGCCAGCTTCTCGGCATCGCCTGCGCCTCGACCGCCGACCTGTTCGGCGCCGTGCCTCTCCTGTTGCTGCACTCGGGCATGGTGCTGGCCGGCTGCATCTTCGTGCGCCGGTTGCCTGACCCGCCGCCGCAGCCGAAGGTGGTGCATCCGGGGTTCTGGCGCAGCATCGGCGAGGGGGTGTCTGCCGCCGCCAGGTCGGACCAGATCTGGCCCGTGCTGCTGCTCAACTTTGGCGTCGGCATCTTCTATGTCGGGCCGTTCATGGCGGTGCTGCCGCTGGCGATCCGCGACCACTATGCCGGCGGTGCGGCCGAGCTCTCCTACATGAACCTGGCCTTCTGGGCCGCGACCATCGTGGCCAGTATGGCGCTGGTCGGTCTCGCGCGGCGACTGACCTTGCGTGGCCGCCTGATCGGGGGCGCAGTGCTGACGGGCGCGGTGGTCCTGCTGTTGCTCGCGACGCTGCCGCCGTTCCCGGTGTTCCTGGGGCTGATCTTCGTCTGGGGATTGGGCGCCGGCATCACCATGACGCAAAGCCGGACGGTGGTGCAGATCGTGGCGCCGGCCAGCCATCGCGCGCGCCTGATGTCGTTGTTTCAGCTGGGCCTGAGCGGCGGCGGCCCGATCGGCGCCTTACTCACCGGCACGATCTGCTCGGTCTGGGGGCTCAAGGCGGCGCTGCTCTTCCCGGCGCTGGCGATGCTGCTCATGATCGCGGTCGTCCTGCTGCGCTCGCGCCTGTGGTCGATGCGGACGGTGGAGTAGCGACGCTACTCCGCAGCGGCGCGGGAGCCGAGGCCCACCGTCTGCCACACGTCTTGCAAGGCCGTCACGAGCCGGGCCATGTCGTCGTCGCCATGCAGCGGCGTCGGCGTCAGGCGCAGGCGTTCGGTGCCGCGCGGCACGGTCGGATAGTTGATCGGCTGCACATAGATGGCGTGGCGGTCGAGCAACAGGTCGCTCGCCTGCTTGCACAGCGCTGCGTCGCCTACGAAGACCGGCACGATGTGCGTGGTCGAAGGCATCACCGGCAGGCCGGCGGCGGCGAGGCGGCGCTTCAGGGTGGCGGCGCGCTCCTGGTGGCGGACGCGCAGTTCCGGCTGGCTGCTGACCAGGCGGACGCTGGCGAGGGCTGCGGCGGCGATCGCCGGGGGCAGGGACGTCGTGAAGATGAAGCCCGAGCCGCAGGAGCGCACGAAGTCGACGGTAGCCGCCGTCGAGGCGATATAGCCGCCCACCACGCCGAAAGCCTTGGCGAGCGTCGCCTGGACGATGTCGACCTTGTCGAGCACGCCGTCGCGCTCGGCGACGCCCGCGCCGCGCGCCCCGTACATGCCGACGGCGTGGACCTCGTCGAGATAGGTGAGGGCGCCATGGCGATGGGCGACGTCGCAGATCTCGCCGATCGGCGACACGTCGCCATCCATCGAATAGACCGACTCGAAGGCCACGATCTTGGGCGTCGCGGGATCGGCGGCGCTGAGAAGCTCCTCGAGATGACGCGGGTCGTTGTGGCGGAAGATGCGGCGGGTCGCGCCGGAGTGGCGGATGCCTGCAATCATCGAGGCGTGATTGAAGGCGTCGGAATAGAGCTCGCAGCCGGGCAGCAGGGCGCCCAGCGTCTGCAGGGTCGTCTCGTTGGCGACGTAGCCCGAGGTGAAGACGAGGGCCGCTTCCTTGCCGTGAAGGGCGGCCAGTTCGCGCTCCAGCGCGGCATGCAGCGTGTTGGTGCCTGAGATGTTGCGCGTGCCGCCGGCACCGGAACCCTGCGCGCCGATCGCGGCCTGCATGGCCTCGACAACCCCAGGATGCTGACCCATGGCGAGATAGTCGTTGCTGCACCAGACCGTGACGTCGCGCGGCGCTTCGCCTTCGCGATGCAGGCGGGCGCGCGGGAAGGCACCGACGATGCGCTCCAGTTCGGCGAAAACGCGATAGCGGCCCTCGTCGCGAAGGCGGCCCAGATGGCCGTTGAAGAATGCTTCGTAGTCCATGGGCCGGTGTCTCCCGCGCGGTCATTCTAGGCGCAAGGAGCTTTTACCCGCAGCCACAATTGGTCGCGGCGACGTGCGGTTAACTAAGAATCGTTCGCGGAGACCCGTCAGCGCAGCAGGGGCACGACGAGCGCGATGCTGAGGAAAAGCGACACCGACAGGAGCGGCAGGGCGCCCAGCCATCGGGTCTGCCCGGGCAGGCCATCCCAGTGGCGAAGCGTAGGGACGGCGGCCCACAGGGCGAACAGGAAACCGAGCACCCAGAACAGCAGGGCGAGCGGCATCGCGACGTTCACCTGGTCGTCGGTGGCCGTCGCGATGCCGAAGCCCACGACGGCCGGCGGGATCGCAGCGGTGAACAGCGACACCGCCCAGATCGCGCGGGTGCGGATGCGCTGGCCCGTCCCGAAAGGCGGTGTGCGGTCGGGTATCGCGCCGCCGCCTTCGGAGCCAGCGCTCATGGTCAGCCCTTGAACAGGCCTTCCGACCGGAGGTCGGCCAGCGTCGCATCGAACGCCTGGCGCAGGCGGCCGAACAGGTCGGCGAGCTCGGTCTCGTTGATGACCAGCGGCGGGCAGACGGCGACACGGTCGCCCATGTTGCGGATGAACAGGCCGCGCGCCACGGCGTGATTGTAGACACGCAGGCCGGCGCCGACCGCGACGAGGTCGAACGGCGTCCTGGTCTTCTTGTCGGCGACGATCTCGAGCGCGCCGAGCATGCCGATGCCCATCGCCTCGCCGACCAGCGGATGATCGGCGAACGACTGGATGTGCTTCTGGAAGGTGGGGCTCAAGCGCTTGGCGTGACCGAACAGGTCGGTCTCCTCGTAGATCTTTTGCGCCTCGAGCGCGACCGCGGCGGCGACCGGATGGCCGGAGTAGGTGAAGCCATGGCCCCAGGTGCCGATCTTGTCGCTCTCGCTCATCAGCGCCTGGTAGACCTTCTCGTTCACCATCACCGCCGAGATCGGCAGGAACGACGCCGACAGCGCCTTGGCGCAGGTCAGGATGTCGGGCTTGATGTTCATCGTCTGGCTGCCCCAGACATTGCCGGTGCGCCCGAAGCCACAGATCACCTCGTCGGCGATGAACAGCATGTCGTACTTTGTGCAGACCGCCTGGATCTTCTCGTAGTAGCCCTTGGGCGGCACGACGACGCCACCGGCGCCCATCACCGGCTCGCAAATCATGGCCGCGACGTGCTCGGCACCGCCTTCCTTGAGGATGAGCTGCTCCAGTTCGTCGGCGCAGCGTGTGGCGAACTGCTCCTCGGTCTCGCCTTCGACGCCAAAGCGGTAGAAGTGCGGGCAGGTGGTGTGCAGCACGCCCTGGATCGGCAGGTCGAACGAACGGTGATTGGTCGGCAGGCCGGTGAGGCTGGCGGACGCGACGGTGACGCCGTGATAGCCCTTGACGCGCGAGACGATCTTCTTCTTGAGCGGGCGCCCCAGCGCGTTGTTCATGTACCACACCATCTTGACGACGGTGTCGTTGGCCTCGGAGCCGGAGTTGGCGAAGAACACCTTCGACATCTCGACGGGCGCCATCGACTTCAGCTTCTCCGCGAGGTTGATCGCGGGCTCGTGCGAGCGCTGGTTGAAGGCGTGATAGAATGGCAGCTGCTTCATCTGCTCGTAGGCGACGGTCGCCAGCCGCTCGTTGCTGAAGCCCAGCGCCGCCGACCACAGGCCAGCCATGCCTTCGATGTATTCCTTGCCGTCGTCGTCCATGACGTAGACGCCGCGACCGCGCACGATGGTCAGGGGACCGGTCGCCTCGTGCTTCTTGAAGTTGGTGTAGGGATGCAGGTGATGGGCGATGTCACGCGAGGCATTGGAATTGCCGCGGAAGCTGCGAGAAACGTCGTTCATGCCGGCACCCCTGGAACTGCGATTGCACGCAGGATAGCCCGGTCGAGGCCGAAGTACACTGTATCTGAGCATGCAAATTTTTTGTGCAATTGACTGGCTCAGAGGCGCGGTGCAATTTCACTGAAATATTCGTGCAAGCAGGGCCGGCGGCCGGGGAGGCTGATCTGCGCACGCGAACGGGGACCATCGAAGGGGTTAGATTCATGCACTTCAAACTGCGGCATTCAGTGGCGCTGACGGCGCTCGCCTGCGCCAGCTTCGCGTTCACGCCGGCGGCCGACGCCAAGACGTTCAAGTGGGCCAACTCGGGCGACGTCAGCTCGATGGATCCCTACGCCCGGCAGGAGACGTTTCTCCTCACCTTTAATTCGAACATCTACGATCCGCTGATCCGCCGCGACAAGGACCTGAAGCTCGAGCCGGCTCTGGCGACAAAATGGGGCCAGACCGACCCGACGACGTGGTTCTTCGACATCCGCCCGGGCGTGAAATTTCACGATGGCACGCCGCTCACGGCCGACGACGTCGTCTTCTCGCTCAATCGCGCCAACGGCCCCGGCTCGAACATGGGCAGCAACTTCGTCTCGGTGAAGGAGATCAAGAAGACGGGCGACCTGCGAGTCGAGGTGACGACCAAGTATCCCGACCCGCTGCTCGCCGACAAATGGGCGGCGCTCGGCATGATGTCCAAGGCGTGGGCCGAGAAGAACAACGCGGTCAATTCGGCCGACATGACCAAGAACGAGGAGAACTTCGCCACCCGCAACGCCATGGGTACCGGCCCGTTCATGCTCAAGGAGCGGCGCGCCGGCGAGAAGACCATTCTCGCGGCGAACCCGAACTGGTGGGACAAGCCGGTCCACAACCTGACCGAGGTGATCTTCACGCCGGTGGCCAACCCCGCGACCCGCGTCGCCGCGCTCAAGGCGGGCGACATCGACATGACCTACGAGGTGCCGCCGGCCGACACCGAGAGCCTGAAGAGGGACGCCAACATCAAGGTGCTGGAAGGCCCCGAGACCCGCGTCGTCTTCCTCGGCTTCGACCAGGAGCGCCCGGAACTGCTCGAGTCGAACGTCAAGGGCAAGAACCCGTTCAAGGACAAGAAGGTGCGCGAGGCGATCCATCGCTCGATCGACGTCGACGCGATCAAGCGCACCGTGATGCGCGGCCAGTCGTTCCCCACCGACCTGATGGTGGCGCCGGGCATCAACGGCTACATGAAGGACCTCGACAAGCGGGCGCCCCTCCTGAAGCCGGAAGAGGCCAAGAAGATGCTGGCCGATGCGGGCTATCCCAACGGCTTCGAAACCGGGATGGACTGCCCCAACGACCGCTACGTCAATGACGAGAAGATCTGTCAGGCCGTGGTGGCGATGCTGGCCAAGATCGGCATCAAGGTGAATCTGCGAGCCCAGACCCGCAACCTCTACTTTGCCAAGATCCTGCGCAAAGCCGACCTGTCACCCGGCGAGACCAGCTTCTACATGCTGGGCTGGTCGCCGGCGCAGACCTACGACGTGCACAACGTCTTCGAGGCGCTGATCCAGACCCCGAACAAGACGACCAAGAAGGGCCAGTTCAACGCCGGCGGCTATTCCAATCCGGCGCTCGACAAGCTGGCCGACGCCATGGAGCAGGAGACCGACAAGGCCAAGCGCGATGCCATGATCAAGGAAGCGACCAAGCTCTATGTCGACGATTACGCCTACGTTCCCCTGCATCAGCAGGCGGTCGTGTGGGCGGCGCGCAAGAACATCGACATGGTGCAACCCGCCGACAACAGCTTCCCGTTGCGCTTCGTCACGGTGAAGTAGCGGCGCCACGACAAACTCGGATCGGCCCCGGTTGCAGGACCTGCAGCCGGGGCCGGTTCCGTTTTGGCAGCTTTCCTGCTAGGCCCGTCACTGGAGCCCCCCGCCACAGATGCTCGCCTTCATCCTCAGACGTCTCCTGCAATCGAGCGCCGTGCTGCTGGCGGTCGGCCTGGTTGCGTTTTCGCTGTTCCGCTACGTCGGCGATCCCATCAACGCGATGGTCGGCCAGGACACCTCGATGGAGGAGCGCGACGCGCTGCGCGAGAAGCTCGGCCTCAACGACCCCGCGCCGGTGCAGTTCTTCCATTTCATCGCCAATGCGGCGCGCGGCAATTTCGGGCTGTCCTACCGCACGTCGGAGCCGGTCGGCCGCCTGATCCTGGAGCGGGTGCCGGCGACCCTCGAGCTTTCCTTCTGTGCCGCCGTGTTCGTGCTGTTCGTCGGCGTGCCGATGGGCGTTTATACCGGGCTCTACCCCAGGCACTGGTCAAGCCGGCTGCTGCAGGCGGTTTCCCTGATCGGCATCTCGCTGCCGACGTTCCTGATTGGCATTCTGTTGATCCTGGTGTTCGCCGTGACGCTGCACTGGCTGCCGTCGTTCGGTCGCGGCGATACCGTGAAGGTCGGCTGGTGGGTCACCAATTTCCTGACCTTGTCGGGCCTCAAGGCACTGATCCTGCCGGCCATCACGCTCGGCCTGTTCCAGCTCACACTCATCATGCGTCTGGTGCGCTCGGAGATGCTCGAAGTGATGCGCACCGAATACATCAAGTTCGCGCGGGCCCGTGGCCTGACCAACCGGGCGATCAACTTCGGTCACGCGCTCAAGAATACGCTGGTTCCGGTGATCACCGTCGCCGGCCTGCAGCTCGGCAGCCTGATCGCCTTCGCCGTCGTAACCGAGACCGTGTTCGCGTGGCCGGGCGTCGGCCAGCTCTTCATCCAGTCGGTGCAGTTCTCCGACATCCCGGTGATGGCGGCCTATCTGCTGCTGATCGGGTTGTTCTTCGTCCTGGTCAATCTCACGGTCGATCTCCTCTATTTCGCCGTCGATCCTCGGCTGCGCAGCCAAGGTGGCGGCGCGCGCGTGGCGGGACACTGACATGGCGGCGGCATCGAGATCGGGCCTTTCGGGTTGGCTGCACCGGATGTCCGACAGCGACGTCTGGTGGAGTTTCAAGTCCTCGCCCATGACAGTGGCGGCGGCGGTAGCCACCTTCCTGATCATCGCCGTGGCCTTCCTGTCGCCGATCCTGGCGCCGCACACACCGTTCGATCCGGCCACGCTCAGCCTCAGCGACGGTCTGAAGCCGCCTGTCCTGGTATCTCCGGATGGCGAGTGGGCCTTCCCGCTCGGTACCGACGACCAGGGCCGCGATGTGCTGTCATCGATCATGTACGGCACGCGTCTGTCGCTGGTCGTGAGTCTCGCCGCCGTGGCGGTGGCGATGGTGCTCGGCATATCGCTCGGCCTGATCAGCGGCTACTTCGGCGGCGCGATCGACGCCGTGATCATGCGCGTGGCCGACGTCCAGCTCACTTTTCCGGCGATCCTCGTGGCGCTTCTGATCGACGGCGTGGTGCGTGGCCTCATCTCGGTGAAGCGTCACGACGAGATCGCCATTTTCGTCGTCGTCGGCGCCATCGGCTTGTCCTTCTGGGTGAGCTACGCCCGCACCGTGCGCGGCTCGGTGATGGTCGAGAAGAACAAGGAATACGTGCAGGCGGCGCGGGTGATCGGCCTGTCGCCGCTGCTGATCATGGTGCGCCACGTGCTGCCCAACGTCACCGGGCCGGTGCTGGTGATTGCCACCCTCAACCTCGGTCTCGCCATCATCACCGAGGCGACCCTGTCGTTCCTGGGCGTCGGTCTGCCGTCGACCGAGCCTTCGCTCGGCACGCTCATCCGCCTCGGCAACGAGGTGCTGCAATCCGGCGACTGGTGGATCACGGTCTTCCCGGGAGTGACGCTCGCGGCGCTGGTCCTGGCGGTAAACCTGCTGGGCGACTGGCTGCGCGACGCGCTAAATCCGAAGCTGCGCTGATGATCAGGCAATTTCCCCGTCGTCCTGAGCGCAGCGAAGGACCTAGCGGAACGACCAGCGAAACCCTTGCGGGCGTGAGATCCTTCGCTGCGCTCAGGATGACAGAGGGGCGGTGATGGCAGCGCAGACCAACACCGCACCTCTCCTCGAGGTCAGGAATCTCCGGGTCGAGTTCCCGACCCGTCGCGGCACCTTGCTCGCCGTCGACGACGTGTCCTTCGACATCGCGCCGGGCGAGGTGCTGGGCGTGGTGGGCGAGTCCGGCGCCGGCAAGTCGCTGACCGGAAACGCGATCATCGGGCTTCTCGAACCGCCGGGCCGCGTCGCCGCCGGGGAGATTCGGCTCGAGGGAAGGCGCATCGACAACCTGCCCTACGAGGAGATGCGCAAGATCCGCGGCGCACGCATCGGCGCGATCTTCCAGGACCCCCTGACAAGCCTCAATCCGCTTTATTCCGTGGGCCGCCAGCTCGTCGAGACGATCCAGACCCATCTGCCGCTGTCGGCCGGCCAGGCGCGTGCGCGGGCGATCGAACTCCTGCAGGAAGTTGGCATTCCCGGCGCCGAGATTCGGATCGACCACTATCCGCACCAGTTCTCCGGCGGCATGCGCCAGAGGGTGGTGATCGCGCTGGCGCTTTGCGCCGGGCCGCGCCTGATCGTGGCCGACGAGCCCACGACGGCGCTCGACGTCTCCATCCAGGCGCAGATCATCGCGCTGCTGAAGCGGCTCTGCCGCGATCACGGCACGGCGGTGATGCTGGTGACCCACGACATGGGGGTGATCGCCGAGACCGCCGACCGCGTCGCGGTGATGTATGCCGGCCGCGTCGCCGAGATCGGCCCGGTTCGCGACGTGGTGAAGCACCCCATGCATCCCTATACCAAGGGCCTCATGGGCTCGATCCCGAGCCTCGGCGTTCGCACCGAGAAGTTGACGCAGATCGACGGCGCCATGCCGCGCCTGACCGAGATCCCGCCCGGCTGCGCCTTCAACCCGCGCTGCACGTTCAAGGGCCAGCGCTGCCTGGTCGAGCGTCCGAACCTGATGCCGGCCGGCGCGACGCGGGCGGCCTGCTGGCTGCACGACAGCGGCGGCATCGGTGCGCCGATCGTCAAGGAGACGGTCGATGCCTGACGGCGGCGCCGATTTTGTCCGCATCGAAGGGCTGAAGCGCTACTTCGACGTCTCGGCGCCGTGGCTGGTGCGCAAGCTCGAGGGGCGGCCGCGCCAGATCGTTCAGGCGGTCGACGGGATCGACATCGAGATCGCCAAGGGCGAGACCTTCTCGCTGGTGGGCGAGTCGGGCTGCGGCAAGTCCACGGTCGCTCGCCTCGTGGTCGGGCTCTATCCGCCGACCGCCGGCCGCATCGAGTTCGACGGCAACGATATGGCCGGCCGCCACAGCCGCTCCGACATGGCCGCGCTGCGGCGGCGCATGCAGATGATCTTCCAGGACCCGTTTGCCAGCCTCAATCCGCGCTGGCGCGTGTTCGACATCATCGCCGAGCCGATCCGCGCCTTCGGCCTCTCCACCGGCAAGGCGGACCTCGAGGCCCGCGTCGCCGACCTGTTGCGGCAGGTAAAGCTGAACCCGGCCGACGGCCGCAAGTATCCGCACGAATTCTCGGGCGGTCAGCGCCAGCGCATCTCGATCGCCCGCGCGCTGGCCAGCGAGCCGGAATTCCTGGTGTGCGACGAGCCGACCTCGGCGCTGGACGTCTCGGTGCAGGCGCAGATCCTGAACCTGATGGTCGACCTGCAGCGTCGCCTGCAGCTCACCTACCTGTTCATTTCGCACAATCTCGCGGTCGTCTATCACATCTCCACGAGGGTGGGCGTGATGTACCTCGGCCGCCTGGTCGAGGTCGCCCCGACCGACACGCTGTTCCGGCGGCCCAAGCACCCCTACACGCGGATGCTGCTCGACACGATCCCCGACCTCGAGATGACGGGCCGCCCGCGCAGCCCGGTCGGCGGCGAGGTGCCGAGCCCGATCAACCCGCCGTCGGGTTGCTCGTTCCATCCGCGCTGTCCGTTCGCCAACGACCGCTGCAAGGCCGAGCGGCCCAAGGCGCTGCCGATCGAGGGCGGCACGGTGGCCTGCCACGCGATCGAAGAGGGACGTCTCCCGATCGAGGATAGGACCTACGTCGCGAACAGCTGACGCCGTCTGATCCAAGGGATCGTCGCGGCCGAAGCAGCTAACGGACCACAGCCCCTACCAGCTCACGCGAAATCCGCCGTTGAGGGCGTGGTTGGTGGTGCCGCTGCCGGCTTCGCCGTCGTAGCGGAGATAGAGCGAGGTGCCGGCGGCGACTGCGGTATTGGCGGCGAGGCTGAACGTGGCGGCATCGCGCGTCGGCGCGGCGCCGAACACGGTGAAGCCGGCGCCCGGGGCGCCGGCGAAGCTCGCGGTCACCGGCCGCGTCGTGTCGGCATATTCGTGCGCCCAGCCGAGGCGCAGCTGCAGAGCCAGCTTCTCGCGGCCCTCGGGGCCGAAGGCGCCGGCCAGTTCGGCACCCATCACGCTGCGCGCGGAGCCGGTGGTCTGCGGCGCGACATTGAGGTTGAGTGCGCCCGCGCCGCTCTCGCTGAAGCCCAGCTGGCTGTTGGTCGTGCCCTGGAAGCGGGCGAAGGGCGTGATCGAGGCGGCAGACGGCTCGTGGAGATCGATACGGTAGCCGGCCTCGATCTGGCCCAGGAACTGGTTGGCGCCGACGCGGCCCTGGGCGGTACGGGCCGTCAGGTTGGGCAGCACGATCTGGCGGGTCATCTGGTTGTCGTTGTAGCCGTAGCCCGCCACGCCATCGAGATAGAAGGCGGCCTGGGTGAAAGAGGCGTAGAGGCTTGCCTGGTAGCTGTTGGTAGTGCCCTGGCCGCTGAAGCCGCTGGCCCACTGGTTGCCGTTGGCGTAGCCCACGGCGAAGCCGGCCAGGAAGCGCGGATCGAAGCGATAGTCGGCGCCGGCGGCGAAGCCGCTGGCGTTATAGGACAGGGCGCCGGCATTGGCGTTGCCGGCGACGCTGCCGGTGCCGCCCAGGGCACTGCCCCACAGGGTCCATGGGGTGGCGGCTGAGGCGTCGCAGGCCTCGGCGGCGGCCGCCTCGCAGGCTTGGGCGACAGCGACGCGGGTGCCGCTGGCGCCGCCGCCGCGGGCGAGGCTCATCTGCCGGCCCATCAGGTTCATGAACAGCAGCCCGCCGCCCAGGTTGGTAGTGCCGAAGCCGGAGTAGTTCTGGCCGCTGATCGCATTCATCGCCGCCTGGCCCTGCGCCTGGGTGTAGGTGGCCAGGGTGCCGAGGACGGTGGCGAACTCGCCGGTGGAGCCCGCGACGCTGCGGTCGAGCACGCGGCCGACTGCAGACTGGTTGGCTGTCGCGGCGCCGGCGCCGAAGCCGCCGGGTGCGACCGTGAGATAGACATTGTTGGCGTCGTAGGCGAGCGAGGTTTGCAGGAACGGATAGAGGCTGTTGGCGCCGGCGTACGTGCCGGCGACGCCGCCTGTGGCATTGAGGATGGTGTAGGTGGTGCTGGGGCTATAGACGCCGGTGGCCGCGGTCAGGGTTACGGTGCCGCCGGCGAGGGTAGCGGTGCCGGGCGCGCCGGTGACGTTGATGCGGTCGGCCTGGCCGGCGGCGTTGGTCTCGACCTGGTAGGTGCTGCCGGCGGCCTGGATATAGGCGCCGCTCACGCTCAGCGTGCCGATGGAGTTGCCGGGCGAGGCGACGCCGTTGTTGGTGACGGTGCCGAAGATGGTACCGGAGCCGCCGAGATTGCCGGCGGCGCCCACGGTCACGTCGCTGGTGATGGAGCCGTTGATGGCCAGACGGCCACCGAGAACGTTGGTCGGGCCGGTATAGGTGTTGATGCCGGTGAGCGACAGCATGCCCGGGCCCTGCATTGTGAGGCCGCCGGTGCCCCTGAGGGTACCGGCGAAGGTGGTGCTGGCCTGGTCGGCGACCGTGAGCGTGCCGGCGCCGAGCGCGATCGTGCCGCCGAGGCCCGAGAGGGATCCGATGGTCACGTTGTTGCCGTTGAAGTCGAGGGTGCCGCCGTTGACCGTGAGCGGGCCCGTCGTGGGCAGCGAGGCACCCGGCGCCAGCTGCAGCGTCCCGGCGTTCACCGTGGTGCCGCCGGTGTAGCTGTTGGCGCCGGACAGGGTGAGCACGCCGAGCCCGTTCTTGGTCAGACCGCCCACGCCCGTCACCGCCGTGCCGAGCACGACATTGAAGCCGTTGGTATTGAACGTGCCGCCGGCGGCGCCGAGGGTTACGGGGCGCGAAGAAGTCATGTCGGCGAGAGCGAGCAGTGTTCCGTTGTTCAACGTGAGAGCGCCCGACAAATCGCCCAGCCGGACATTCGAGTCGATGGCGAGGATGCCGCCGCCGGTTACGGTCGTGCCGCCGGTGTAGCTGTTGGTGCCGGTCAGGTTGACCTGCCCGCCGCTGATCGTGAGACCGCCCGAACCCGAGATGTCGCCCGACAGAGTGCCGATGCCGGACTGCTGCAGCGTCGTTGCATTCATGAGAAAGGTAGGCAAATCAGTGGAAAAGTTGTTCGGCAGGCTGACCGTGCCCTGCAGCGCGAGCAGGGGAGAGATCCTTGCGTCGGTCGTCAGTCCCGAACTAGACAGCGCGTAACCGGCAAAACCGTTGACCGGATCGAAGAGGTAGTTGAAGCCCGAGTAGAACTGGCGTCCCGTGTTGAGAAACGGCGTGCTCGCTATCGATGGCAGCACTTCGCACGGCGTCAGGGCGGTCAGGGTGCCGCATGTCGTCGCCGACGACGGCACGACGAAACTGTAAAAGGCGCCCTGTGGAGGCATCCCCGGCATCGAGATATTGAGCGTGTCATTCGCCGGAACGGACGGTGTGAGATAGGCGTTGGAGATCCCCGTGTCGTGGAGGATCGTGCCGGAGACATAGGGACCGGAGCCGTTCGACAAGGCGACTGGAATCCCGTTCCACAGATTGGGACCGGCCGCAGTGTCCGGCGTGAGCTTGACGAAGGAATAGCTGTTGTTCGTACGTGTGAGGCCGACGACGATCTTGTCGTTCATGACCACGTAGCCCTGGTTTGGCAGGGCGGTGCCATTAACGGCAACATCGATCAGCGGATTCATGCCGACGGCGGAAATCTGCGTGATGAGGCCCTGCGCGACGTTTTGCGTGAACGACAGGGAAGGATTGTATAGGCCGCTGTAGACGTTGTTGCGATTGTTACCGATGCCAAAATAGGCCGTCATGGTGTCGTTCGTGACCACGAGTACCTTGACCGACGTCGTGGCGCTCGCCAGCTGGCTGTTCACCGTGCCGCCGAGGATGCTGACCGGCAGCTGGTAGAAGGTGCCGGCAGGCGTAACGCCGCTGCTGTCGTAGTTGATGGCACCCGGGCCAAGCGGCGTCAGGCCATTCAGTGCGTCTTTGGGCAGCAGATTCTGGGCGATGGCAATGCCCGTCGAGCCCGTATCGATCGTGAAATGGATTGGGGTACTGCCAGGGACCTGTCCTCCGACTTGCGCGTTGATCTTTGCCGGCTGGTTCGAAAACGTGCCGTCGCCATTCGCCTGGTTCAGCGGACCTCTGATGTAATCAACCACCAGGGCAGTGTCGGCCTCGGATTGATACAAATTCCAATTCGGTATGGATTGCGCGTTGGCTGGTGCGGCCAGGACAACACCTGTGGCACCCATCGCGACGGCTACCAAAAACAGCGAGGTCTTCTGCTGCATTGACGTAATACTCGATTTTGTTTGATTTTAAGCCGGATCAGGCGCCGAGGGTAAAGCCTTTGTAATTCGAATCGATGGTACCGGCACCAGAAACGATCGCCGGCCTTTGGAATCTCCAAGTTCCTCAACCGGAATTCAGGCTGTTGGATTGCCTTTGCTTGGCCACTGCGGAAACGTCATGGATGATTGCAGCCGTGTCCGTTCCTCCGGCTTCGACGAGGTTTCGCGGCGCTTTTCTCGCGGCAGGAACGTTCAAGAGGCACATGCTTGAACGGCAGCTCTTGGGTCCGTACGATCATCTTCTCGATTTGGGAGTTTGAGTATGCCCGTCATCAACCGCATTGCGTCGTTTCACCAGGACATGACCGCCTGGCGGCACGACATCCACAGCCATCCGGAGACGGCCTTCGAGGAAGTGCGGACGGCCGACGTGGTGGCCGAGAAGCTGGAGAGCTTCGGTCTCGAGGTCCATCGCGGGCTGGCCAAGACCGGCGTCGTGGGCGTGTTGCGTTCCGGCACGTCCAAGCGCGCGATCGGGCTGCGCGCCGACATGGATGCGCTCGACGTGCACGAGACCAACCAGTTCGATCACAAGTCGACGATCCCAGGCAAGATGCACGCCTGCGGCCATGACGGTCACACGGTGATGCTGCTGGGCGCCGCCAAGTATCTCGCCGAGACGAAGAATTTCGACGGCACGGTCTATTTCATCTTCCAGCCGGCCGAGGAGAACGAGGGCGGCGGGCGCGTGATGGTGGAAGAGGGGCTGTTCGAGAAGTTCCCGGTCGAGGGCGTCTACGGCATGCACAACATTCCGGGCATCCCGGTCGGCAAGTTCGCCGTTCGTCCCGGTCCGATGATGGCCGCCTACGACATCTTCGAGGTCGTGCTGAAGGGCGTCGGCGGACACGGCGCGATGCCGCAGTACACGATCGACCCGGTGGTGGTTGGCGCGCACATCGTGACGGCGCTGCAGTCGATCGTCGCCCGCAACGTCGATCCGATGGACACCGCCGTGGTCTCGACGACGCAGATCCATGCCGGCGACGCCTGGAACGTCATCCCGCAGGAATGCGTGCTGCGCGGCACCGTCCGCACCTTCAAGAAGCCCGTGCAGGACCTGATCGAGAAGAATATCGAGAAGATCTCGCGCAACGTCGCCGCGGGCTTCGGCGCCGAGGTCGTGAAGTGGCGCTACGAGAAGCGCTATCCCGCGACCGTGAACAGCGTGCAGGAGACCGAGTATGCGGCCCAGGCCGCGGCGTCGCTGGTCGGGCTGGAGAACGTCAACCGCAACCCGACCCCGGCCATGGGCTCCGAGGACTTCGCCTGGATGCTGCTCAAGAAGCCCGGCTGCTACATCTGGGTCGGCAACGGCGACGGCGTCGGAAGCTGCATGGTCCACAATCCGGGCTACGACTTCAACGACGAGATCCTGCCGATCGGCGCATCCTACTGGGCGACCCTGGTCGAGCAGCAGCTGGCGCGCGAGGCCCTGCCGCAGGCGGCGGAGTAGATCCAGACTCCAGTCCGCGGCGCGTTCGTGTCAGGTCTGCATCCCTATGCCAATGCCCGCATCGGGCTGGCCACCATGCATGCGAAGGAGCGGGCGCTCGGGCCCGCCTTCCGGCGCGTGCTCGGGGCCGAAATCGTTGCCGTGCCCGAACTGGACACCGATACGCTCGGTACCTTCTCCGGCGAGGTGCCGCGGCCCGATGCGCTGGTCGAGACCTCGCTGCTCAAGGCCGAGCTGGCCTTCCGGACGATGGACGTCGATTGCGCGGTCGCGAGCGAGGGCAGCTACGGGCCGATCGACCGCGTGCCGCTGATCTCGAGCGGGGTCGAGATCCTTGCCTTCATCGACCGCAGGCTCGGCCTGCGGCTGGTCGACACGTTCCCGACGCATCGTACGAGCTGGCGACTGTCGCGCTTCCGCGCCGGCGACCCGGCACGCCTCGCCGTGCTGCGCGCCATGGGCTTCCCGCGCTACGGCGTGTTCGTTGCCTGCAGCAGCGACATGGATCATCCGGTCAAGGGGCTGGCCACCGAAGAAGAGGTGATCGCCACCATGGACCGCGAGGCCGAACGCTCCACGGAAGGGCTCGCCGTGCTCTATTCGGACATGCGCGCGCATCGCAATCCCACCCGCATGAAGGTGCTGCGCGCGGCAGGCTGGCAGCTCGCCAGACGACTGCAGTGTCTTTGCCCGAAATGCCACGCGCCCGGCTTCGGCCGGATCCAGTCGCGCCGCGGCCTGCCCTGCGAGGCCTGTGGCGATCCCACCCACTGGATCGACTTCGAAATCGATGGCTGCAATGCCTGCGGCCACGCCGAGGCGCGACCGCGCAGGGACGGGCGGCGGACGGCGCCGAAGCTTTCCTGCAGCAGCTGTCGGGGGACTTGAATCTGTCGTCCTGAGCGCAGCGAAGGACCTTGCGGAACGACCCGAGTACTCCTGAGCGGGCGCAAGATCCTTCGCTGCGCTCGGGATGACAGAGGGGTCGGAGTTGCGGTTCTTGCGTCGCGCTATACCGCCAGATCGGTCGCGAGATGGAACAGGCAGTCGCCGCGTTCGCAGCGCGCCGGGACGCGCTTGCAGAGGACGAGGCCGCCCCGTTTGAACTTTACCACCTCAGGTTCGCGCCAGGGCGTGTGGTGGAAGTGGATGCGGCCGGCCGGCTGGTCGGCCTTCACCTCGTCGCCCAGCTCGATCAGCGGCTCGAACAGGCCGCCGTCCGTCGCATAGACGTAATAGTCGTCGCCGCCGATCTCGGTGAAGCGGGTCTCGGTCGGCGCCGGCACCGGTCCCTGCAGCAGGCCGACATGGGCCAGTACGCGGCGCATGCCGTCCTCCGCCACCTTGATCGAACCCGGAGTCACGAGACCGCCACCGCCGAGCTCGGTGCCCATGCCGACCACGCCCTGGCGGTAGGAGGCCGAGGTGAACGTCCGGCCGCCGCCTTGGGGGGCGGCCGAGATGTAGCTCACCGGTGCGCCGAAGGCCTTCAGGAGGCCCATGACCTTCTCCATTCGGGCGGCATCCTGGTGGCGCGGCGCCAAGGCGCTCGGGATGTAGGTGAGCGAGCTGCCCCCGGAGTGGAAGTCGAAGGCATAGTCGAAGCCCGGCAACAGCGCGTGCTCGATCCAGTAGGCGATCTGCTGCGTGATCGTGCCGTCGGCATCACCGGGGAAGGACCGGTTGAGGTTGCCCTCGTCGATCGGCGAAGTGCGCCGTCCCTCCATCGCGGCCGGGAAGTTGGCCGACGGGAGGATTACCAGGCGGCCCCTGATGTCCTTCGGCTCGATCGCGCGGATCAGGTTGCCCAGCCCGATCTGGCCTTCCCATTCGTCGCCGTGATTGCCGGCCTGCATCAGCACGTTCGGCCCCTCACCGTTCTTGATGCGCACGATGGGGATCGGGATCCAGCCATAGGCGGAGCGGTGGACCGAGTGCGGCACGCGCACGAAGCCCGTGGCCTTGCCCTCGGCATTGAGGTCGATGTCCGGCGTGAGGCGGCTCATCGCGGTGAATTCGGTGGATTTCAATGTTGCGTCGGTCATCATCGTCTCTCGCTTCTTGGATCGAGGGCATCCTGCAGTCCATCGCCCAGGAAGTTGAAGGCGATGACGGTCAGGAAGATCAGCAGGCCAGGCCACAGCGCCAGCATGGGCGCCTCCTGCAGCAGTTCCTGCGCGCCGGTCAGCATGTTGCCCCAGCTCGCGGCCGGCGGCTGGATACCGAGGCCGAGGAACGACAAGGTCGATTCGAACAGGATGAGTGTGCCGACCGACATGGTGGTGGCGACGACCAGCGTGCCGGCCGTATTGGGCAGGATGTGGCGGAACATGATGCGTCCCGGCCGGGCGCCCAGCGCCACCGCCGCGCGGGTGAAGTCTCGTGCCTTGAGCGACAGCGTCTCGGCGCGCACCAATCGCGCCACCGTCGTCCAGCCGGTGAGGGCGACGATCACCACGATGCGATAGAGCGAGAACGTCTCCGACTGGGCGATCTCGGCAGGAATGCCCAGTTTCCGGGGATCGACGGCTGCCAGCACGATCAGGAGCGGGAGCAGCGGGAGGGAGATCACGCCGTCGGTCAGACGCATCAGGAACGCATCGAGGCGTCCGCCCAGATATCCCGCGAGGACGCCGACGAAGGCGCCCAGGATCGCCGACAGGAGGGCTCCGGAAATGCCGACCAGCAGCGAGACCCGGCCGCCGTCGAGCAGGCGCTGGAAGAGATCGCGCCCGAGATCGTCGGTGCCCAGCCAGTACCTGGCGGAAGGTCCTTCGAAACGGCGGAAAAGATCGGTCTCCGTCGGATCGACTCCCCGCAGCTCGGCGATCAGGGGCGCCGCAAGGGCCAGGATCAGCATGGCCGACAGGAACGCCAGCGAGATCCAGGCGAGACGGTGGCGCAGCATGCGGCGCCAGGCGGTCGGCTGCAGGGTGACCGTCGTCATGGGGCGGCGTTCGTCAGGGAAACGCGCGGATCGATCCAGGCATAGGCGAGGTCGGCCACCAGGTTGCCGCCGATGGTCGCGGCGGTCGCGACCAGCAGGCCGACGAGGGCGAGGTTGTAGTCGTTTTCGAGAATGGCCTGGTAGATGGCCTTGCCCATCCCCGGCCAGGCGAACATCGTCTCGGTGATCAGTGCGCCGGAGACGAGGCCGCCAAAGGAAAGGGCCAGGATCGTCAGTACCGGGGCCAGCGCGTTGGCAAAGGCATGCTGCCACAGGACGATGCGCTCGGACGCGCCCTTGGCGCGGGCCGTCCGCACATAGTCCTGTCGTAACGCCTCGATCATGGCGCCGCGCATGAAGCGGGTATAGCCGCCGAGCTGGACGAGGGTCAGCGTCAGCACCGGCAGGGCGAGGTGCCGCAGGTGCTCGGCCAGGGCGGTCGTCCACGGCGTGCCGGCCCGGATGTCGGCCATGCCGCCGGCCGGCAACCAGCCGAGCTTCACGGCGAACAGGGTGATCAGCAGCAGCGCCAGCCAGAAGGGCGGCGCGGAGATGCCGCCGAAGCACAGGAGGTTGATCAGGTAGTCGGTGCGGCTGCGCGGATGGGCGGCCGCCCACATGCCGAGCGGCAGGGCAATCGCCACCGAGATCACGAAGGCCAGGCCGGCCAGCAGCAGCGTATTGAGGAGACGCGGCCACAGCACGGTCAGCACCGGCTGGCCGAAGGAGCGCGAGTAGCCGAAATTGCCCTGCAGGGCCTGCAGGAGCCAGGCGAGGTATCGCTCGAACAGCGGCTTGTCGAGACCGTAGGCGGCGCGCAGGCGGGCGGCGTCCTGGCTGGTCATGGTGGGGTCGCCCGAGATCATCATGTCGATCGGATCGCCCGGCATCAGGCCGATCAGCAGGTAGACGACCAGACTCATCAGCAGGAGGGTGACGACGGTCTGGACGGCGCGCGCGGCGAAGTAGCCGCTCATGTCCCCGCCCTGCCGGGAGGAGAAGCGAAAGGTCCTTCGCTGCGCTCAGGATGACAATTTTGTTGTGGTTGGCGCAGTGCGTCGGTGCAGAAACCGTTGTCATCCTGAGCGTAGCGAAGGACCCTTACGTTAGGGGCGAACCGCCTATTCATCGGAAGAGAGCGCCATCTAGTTCTCCCAGCGCCACTGCTCGACCCACAGGGTCGAGCTGTTGAGCGTGCCGGTCGGCGTCACGCCCTTGAGCGGCTTGGGGATCACGAACGGATCGACCCGAAAGAACAGCGGCAGGGAAGGCAGGTCGTCGGCCGCCAGTTTCTGGATCTCGGCGAACAAAGCGCGCCGCTTGACGGCGTCAAGTTCGCGCTCGGCGGCATCGAGCGCCTTGTCCATCTCGGGATTGGCGTAGCCGGGGTAATTCTGGCCGCTCCAGCCATTGTCGGCCGAGGGGATCTCCTTGGAATGGAGCGACGAGCGCGGCACGCCTTCCGGCCGCTGCACCCAGGCATACATGCCGAGTCCGCCAAATGTTCGCTTGCCCATGGCTTCGAAGAAGATGCGCGGCGGCTCGGCCTTGAGGCGCACCTCGATCCCGACCTGGCGCAGCTGGCTCTGGATCACCTGCGCCACCAGTTCGCGTACGCGATTGCCGGCGGTGGTGCCCAGCTCGATCGAGAGACGTTCGCCGGCGGCGTTCTGCCGGACATTGTTGCGGAGGGTCGAGAAGCCGGCCTCGTCGAGCAGCTTGCGGGCAGCCGCAGTGTCGTAGCCGTACTGGCGGGCGGCGGGGCTGAACATCGGGTCGAGCTCGCTGATGCCGCCATGGGCGATCGGCTGCTTGCCCTCGAACAGCTTCTCCGAGATGGCCTTGCGGTCGATGGCCAGCAGCATCGCCTGCCGCACGCGCCGGTCGGCCAGGAGCTTGTTGTCGAGGTTGACGTCGACATGCTCCCAGATCAGCGCCGGCTTGTAGACCACGTTGTACTTGTCCTTGTGGCGCTTCTCGAAGGCGATGGCCTGGTCGAGCGACAGTCCAAGCTCACCCAGTACGTAATCGACGCTGCCCGACAGCAGGTTGGCTTCCAGCGCCGCCGTATTCTCGATGATGCGGACCGTGATGCGCTTGAAATGCGGCTTCTGGCCCGTCCAGCTCGGGTTCTGTTCGAGCACGACCCGGCTGCCGGGAACGATTTCGACGAGGCGGAAGGGGCCGAAGGCGAGCCCGGGATTGGTCGACTGCGTGTCGTAGGCCGTTTTGTTGCGGTACTCGGCCGGGTTGGCGTCGAAGATCGGCTTCTCGATATGTGCCGGCAGCAACTGCAGGCCGATGCTGTTGTAATCGAAGGTGACGCGGTCGATCGTCATGGTGAAACGACGGTCGTCCTTCACGTCGAGCTTGATGATCCGTTTGTAGCCCTCTGAAGAAGCAACGCCGGATAGCGGGTGCTGGCCGACCTCGAGGGTGAAGGCCACGTCCTTGGCCGAGACGGGGGTGCCGTCGCCCCAGCGCATGTCGCGCAGCTCGACTTCGATCTCCATACCTTTCTTGCCACCGGCAAGATCGACTAGCCGGGCTTTGCCGTTCTCTATCGTCGGCAACTCGGTGCAGACCAGGCAGACCAGCTTCCAGTCGGCGTCGTAGGCGGTAACCGGCCGCGCCGTCATGTTGGCGATCAGCGACTTGGCCAGCATTGAACTGATGATGGGGTTCCAGGTGCCCGGCATCTGCGTCATGGCCACGACGAGTTCGTCCTTGGCCTGCGCCTTGACGGCGGCAGGGGAGGCGAGGGCGACGAGCGCGAGGAGGGTCGGGAGGAGGCGGCGGATCATGTCCGCCGCACCGTAGCAAAGAGCTGGCTAGCGGCCCAGCGGGCGCGAGAGCGGGCGCCCGCCGTGGCTGGCCGACCACTTCTCTGGTGCTTCGAGGAAGGCGCGCGTCTCGGTGAGGCCCTTCTCGTCGAAGTATTTGTGCTTTTCAGCGGCTTCCAGCGCATCCCACCAGGTGGCCAGCGCGTGCAGCTTCACACCGGCCGCGGCCAGCATTTCGATGCTTTGCGGGAAGATGCCGTAGTGGAAGACCACGAAACAGTCGGTGACCTTGGCTTCGGCCTTCTTCAGCGCCTCGATGAAGACCAGCTTGCTGCCGCCATCGGTCGCGAGATCCTCGACCAGCAGAACGCGCTTTCCGGGCTTCAGTTCGCCCTCGATCTGGGCCATGCGGCCGAAGCCCTTGGGCTGCTTGCGCACGTAGATCATCGGCTTCTTGGAGAGCGCGGCCAGGAAGGCCGCGAACGGGATGCCGGCGGTTTCGCCGCCGGCGACCACGTCGATCTTGTTCCAGCCGATCGTCTTCTCGATCGCCTTGTACGCGTGGGCCATGATCTTGGCGCGCGCTTCCGGGAAGGAAATGATCTTGCGGCAGTCGATATAGACCGGGCTCGCGCGCCCCGAGGTGAAGATGTACGGGTTCTCGGGGCGGCAATGGATGGCCTCGATCTCCAGCAGGAGACGGGCTGTATCCCGCGCTTCCGGCGTGCCGCTGACGCGGTCCGAAGTCGCTTTGGCATTCGACTTTTTGGCAGCCTTGACTGCGGGCGCAACGGCCGTCGCCTTGGCCTTCTTCTTGGTCGCCATGCTGCCTTTTTCCCCCACGCCGCTTGCGACAAAATGACGGGCGAGTGTTTAGCGTTCATCCACCGGAGCGGCAAGGGCGGGACGACCAATCTGGCGACAAGAAGGCAGGAATCTAGTCAAACTCCCTGTGGAGCTTACTTTTGGTGACTGCGACAGGCAGCCGCCATCCCCGGTAGATCGACATCAGGCGGAGGAACAGGCAGAGCCCGGCGCCTGCCAGGGTGACCGGCAGGCTTGGCAGGCCGAGCCAGAAGCCGAGCGAGATCGTCCCGGCCCCCGCAAGGGCTGCCACGGCATAGAGTTCCGAGCGAAGGACCGTTGGAATCTGCAGCGTGAGAAGATCGCGCGCCACGCCGCCGCCGATGCAGGTCACCATGCCCAGCATCGCTGCCATCAACGGGCTCAGCCCATATGCCAGGGCCTTTTGGGTGCCGGTGACGGCGAACAGGCAGAGGCCGGCGGCATCGAACAGCAGGACTGGGGTGCGCAGCCGGGCAATGACGTCGGAGGCAAAGAAGCCCACCAGGCCGGCGACGACCGTCACCGCGAGGTACCGCCAGTTGGCGATGGCGGCCGGCGGGACCGCCCCGATCAGCAGGTCGCGCGCCATGCCGCCGGCGACCGCGGCCACCCAGGCAACGACCAGGACCCCGAACAGATCGAGCTGCTTGCGGACCCCCCGGGTGGCGCCGCTAATGGCGAACACGAAGGTCGCTGCGAGATCCATCGCGTCGAAAAGCATGGTGGGTATCTTACAACGATTGTCGCCCGCCGCCGAGCTGCCAGAGTGCGGCCATGGAGCCTGTATGACCGAGACGTCCGCCCAACTCCGCGGCTTCCGCCGTTTCGTTCACGCGCGCACGCGGCTGATGATCGCGCTGGCGTCCGGTCTGGCACTGTTTGTCCTTCTGCCGAAGGACATGCGGATCGAGACCAGGGGCCTGCTGGGCTGGGACTTGGCCGCGTTCGTCTATATCGTGACGATGCTGCGCATGATCGCGAAGTCCACGGTCGATACCTGCTATGCGCGCGCCGCCTACTATGACGAGGGTGACTGGATCATTCTCATCGTCGTGATCGTGAGCGCGGGCGCGAGCTTCGGCACCATCTTCGCGGAACTCGCGATGCTCAAGTCGCCGAACGCGTCGCTTTTCCACGCGCTCGGCATCTCGGGCGCAACCGTCGCGCTGTCGTGGACGTTCACGCACCTCGTGTTCACGCTGCATTATGCCAATATCTACTACCGCCCGGACGACGATGGCCCAGGGGGCCTGGAGTTTCCGGGCGACCGGCCGCCGGACTATCGCGACTTCCTGTACTACTCTTTCGTGATCGGCTGTGCGGCGCAGACCGGTGATGTCGGCACCGTCTCCCCGGCGATGCGTCGGATCACCTTAATCCACGGGATCGTGTCGTTCACGTTCAACACAGCTATCCTGGCCCTCACCATCAACGTCGGAGCGAGCCTCCTGTGATGAGCAGCAAACGTATTGATCTCGGCACCGGCAAGGACATCTTGGCACTCGTGCTGTTCGTCGGCATTTGCCTGGGTATCGGTGCGCTGGGCGGCGCCGTGACGTCGGCCAGTGTGTCGAGCTGGTATCCGACGCTCGCAAAGCCATCGTTCAATCCGCCCGATTGGATCTTCGGCCCGGTCTGGACGACGCTCTACATCCTGATGGGCATCGCGGCGTGGCGGGTTTGGCGCACGGCTGGGAGCGACACGGCCCGGGCACCGCTGGCCGTCTTTGCCCTGCAACTCGCGGTCAACCTGGGCTGGAGCGTCGCCTTCTTCGGCCTCCGCAACCCCGGTCTCGCCGTTGCAGTCATCCTCGTCCTCGACCTGCTCGTCCTGGCGACGGCGCTGATGTTCCGGCGCATTGACCGTCTCGCGGCGATGCTGCTGTTGCCCTATCTCGCCTGGATCGCCTTCGCGACCGTGCTCAACCTCGCCATCTGGCGACTCAACTAGTTCTCGGCCGGGTGATGGGGCTGACCTTCGTGACGGCTTATGTCGCCGCCGTCATCGGCCTTCAGTTCCATGAAAACGACCGATGATACGACCGTCATGACGCCAAGGATCAGGAAGGCCTGTTGCACGCCGTAGATCATGGCGCCGGCATGAGAATGCATCTCGGCCGGCACGAACATGGCGGCGATCAGGGACGCGCCGGCCACGCCGAAGCTGATGGAGAGTTGCTGACCGGTGGCGGCGATCGTGCTGGCGCCGCTGGTCTGCGCACTCGAGACGTCGGCATACACCAGCGTGTTCATGCTGGTGTATTGCATCGACGTGAACAGGCCGAGGGCGAAGGCCTGCAGGACGATGCGCCAGATCGGCGTTTCCGCGCCTACGGTGGCGAACGACATGATGAGCAGTCCGACCACGATGGTGTTGAAGACCAGCACGGTGCGATAGCCGAGGCGCGCCAGGATGGCCGGCATGAAGGTTTTTAGACCGATCGAGGCGACGGCCTGCGGCAGTACCAGCAGGCCCGACTGGATCGGCGAGAGGCCGAGACCGATCTGGTAGAGCAGCGGAAACAGGAAGGGGATGCCACCGAGGCCCAGTCGGGTAAAGAAGCCGCCGCTTACGGCAGCCCGGAAGGTGCGGATCCGGAACAATCCGAGGTTGAGCAGCGGGAACTCCGTCAGCGACGTCCGGATGCCGTATCCCGCGAGCAGCACGGCAGCGACGGCCATGAGGGCGAGGACCTCGCCCGGCGACAGCGTGGTGTCGCCGAACACCTCCAGGACGTAGGACAGGAGCGCGATGCCGCCGCCGAACAGGATCAGTCCCAGCACGTCGAGTGGATGGCTCTTCTCTTCGCGATAGTCGGGCAGATAGCGGCGCACGTAGTAGAGGCCGACGATCCCGACCGGGATGTTGACGAAGAAGACGACGCTCCAGTGCAGCCAATGGACGATCGCGCCGCCGGCCACCGGACCGATCATCGGACCGATCAGGCTCGGAATGGCGACGAAGCTCATGGCTCTCACCAGGTCGGCCTTGCCGTAGGTCCGGGCGAGCGTCATGCGCCCGACCGGCATCATCATGGCGCCGCCGGCGCCCTGCAGGACACGGCAGGCCACCAGCATGTCGATGTCCGTGGCGAGGCCGCAAAGCAGGGAGCCGAGGCAGAACAGGGCGATTGCCGTGACGAAGACGCGGCGCGTCCCGAAACGGTCGGCCATCCAGCCGCTCACCGGAATAAAGACCGCGAGGCTCAGCGTATAGCTCGCCAGCACCGACTTCACGTTGAGGGGCGTCACGTTCATGGCCTGTGCGATGGCCGGCACGGCGGTGTTCAGGATGGTCGTGTCGAGCGACTGCATGAAGAATGCCACGGCGACCAGCCACGGCAGGAGCCGCTTGATGCTGTCGTCGGGCAGGGCGGCCGAAGGTGCGCTCATGTCGAGATCATTCCACAGTCTGGCCCCGGACCGGCAGCGGACGCAATCCGCCGGTTCGGGTAGGGTTCGGCAGGAGGGCTGAATGTACCGCATGTTTGTTGCCGTAGGCGTCGTCGTGGTTTCAGCGGGGGCCGTGGCGCAGTCACCGCCGCTACAGCTCGCGAACCCGGCGTCGGTGAACTGCGCGCAACAGGGCGGCACGCTCACCCTCGAGCAACGACCAGGGGGCGGCGAGTTCAGCGTCTGCGTCTTCACCGACAATTACCAGTGCGAGGAGTGGGCGCTGTTGCGGGGCGAATGCCCGAAGAACGGCCTGCGCGTGACCGGCTACGCCACTCCGGCGGGCCGCTACTGCGCGATCACCGGCGGACGCTATTTCGTGGTGTCGGCGCCCGGCGCGACTCCCGAACGGGGCACCTGCAGCCTGCCGAACGGGAATTCCTGCGCGGCCGAGGCCTACTATGCCGGGACCTGCTCAGGCCGCTAGCAGGCTGTTGAAATAGGCCTTTCAGAAATACCAGAGAGCAACATTGTTGCGCCACCGGTCACCCCGCCAAAGGATTCAGGGGGTGCGACATTCGCTTCATTTGTTTCGTTTATTTCGTTTGTTTCGTTTATTCGCCGTGACTCCGACTTTTTCAGCGGCCTGCTAGTCTTACTGTGTCACAAGTTGAGGCGTTTTTTCGCGCGCAGCACGGACATCGCGGTGCTTGTCGGACGAGCGCGACGATCAGGCGGCGACGCAGGGCGGCGATCGAGTTTGGCAGGTGACGCTCGGTTCGGATCGGCAGCGCCTCTGGGTCGGTAATCGGCGGGAAGCTCAAATCGCGCGAGCCGCGCGGCGGCACGCGGCGCCGAGGGGGGAATGGTCTCCTGCTCGGAGATCTGGAAGCCGTAGGCTGCGATGCACATCGTGGCGTGGTGGTGGAAGCCGCGCCAGCTTCGGCCTTCGAAGTGGCCGAGGCCGAGTTCCTGCTTGAGATCCTGGTAGTCGCGCTCGATGCGCCAGCGCAGCTTGGCCAGGTCGACCAGGCGCTCGAAGGTGCTGTCCTGCGGCAGCGTCGAGAGCCAGTATCTGGTCGGCTCCCTGGCAGCTTTGGGCCACTCGATCAGCAACCATTCCTCGCCATGCGGCTTGCCGCGATGGGCGGCCCGCACGCGCACGCGGGCAAAGCGCGAGGACAGGGGCTCGGCGCTGCCCTCGCGCCATCCGATCGTGCGCCAGGCGCGCCGGGGCAGTGCCAGGGCAAGCTGCTTGACCGAGACCGGCTTGTGCCTGGCGTCGCGGCGCAGGCTCGTCGGCGGCCGGCCCCGACCCGACCACCGCTTGGGTGGCAGCGGCTCGGTGCCGGGCGCCCACACCGAGGTACTCGACAGGATGCCGGCGGCATAGCTCAATCCAAGGGCCCAGATCTGCGTGCGCAGGTCGGTGTGATTGCCATAGCCGGCATCGAGCAGCACGACGCCGCGCGGCAGACCCGCCTGGCAGGCCCAGCGCAACTGCTCCAGGGCAATCACAGGCTTGGTCTCGAAGACGATCTCCTCGGGCACGTGAGCCTTGCGCCGGCGCTGAGCGTCGACCGCCCACTCTTGTGGCAGGTAAAGCCGATAGCGCACCGGCAGGCCGGTCCCGCGGTTGGCAATCGACAGCGAGACCGCCGCCTGGCAGTTGTCCTGCTTGCCCAGCTGGCCGCAATATTGCCGTGCCACCCCGACCGAGTGCCTGCCCTTCTTCGGAAAGCCGGTGTCGTCGATGATCCAGGCCTCGATCGGGCCAGCCCGCTCGATCGCCGGCAACACCGTCTCGCACACCTTCGCCAGTACCTTCTCGTCCGACCATGAAGCCTGGCCGACAAAATGCAGCAACGATTGATGCTGCGCCGCCGTCCGCGCCGGCGATGTCACCGCCGCCATCGGCTCCACGCTCTTGCGCTCGCACGGCATCAGCAGGCCGGTGCAGTCATCGCGCAGCGGCTTGACCCGATCCGCGTGGCCGATCACGCCGGCCAAACCCTCGATGTATCTCGAAAAGCGACCGTCGCTGCCGTCCGAACCTTGAAGACCCATCCAGGCTCTCCCGCCAAAAATGAATCCTCTGAGCCTACCTCAAGCCCTGCCCACACGAGCCGCGGCCTTCTGACTGACCTTTCTGACTCAGTAAGACTAGGTGAGGCGGCAATTTGAGAGGAACGCCGCTGCCGCCGCGACCGTTGAGACGGACATGCGCATCCAGGTCGTGCACTGTCATCCGCTCGAAGAGAGCTTCAACCATGCGCGGTTCCTGGCGACTGTGGAGACGCTGCGCAGGAACGGCCACGAGGTGGTCGCAATCGACCTCTATCGCGAGGGCTTCCAGCCCGCGATGACCGAAAGCGAGCGCCGGACCTACATGACGAACGGCTACGACGATTCGGGTGTCGCCCGATACGTCGAGACGCTGAAAGGCGTGGAGGGCGTCGTCTTCTGCTATCCGCACTGGTGGTATTCGATGCCGGCAGTGCTGAAGGGCTATGTCGATCGCGTATGGGGCCCGGGTACTGCCTTCGTCTACGACCCCCAGGACAACCACCTCGAACCGAACCTCCGAAACGTCAGGCTGCTCGGCGTCGTGACCACGTTCGGCTCACCCTGGTGGATCGTTCGCCTGTTCGCCGGCGACCCGGGGCGAAAGGTCTTCATGCGAGGCCTGAAGCCCATGTGCGCAAAGGGCGTGTCGACCTTCTGGCTGGCCCACTACGACATGGACCACTCTTCACGGGAATCGCGCCAAGCCTATCTCGACAAAGTAAAAGCGCGGCTCTCCACCATCCGGTGACAGCCGCGCTCTTCTGGTCTGCTCGAGAACTGGTTAGCGCGTCGGGGTCGTGTAGGTCGTGGTCGTGGTCGTCGGGGTGTACGGATCGGAAGAAACGGTGGTCGTACGCTGCGTCGTGGTCGCGGCGGGAACCTCGACGACGCGCTCGCTGCGGACCGAGCAGCCCGCGACGACGGTTCCGACCAGCGCAACGAGAACGATTGATTTGATCATGGACTTCTCCTGTAATTGGTATGGCCCAACGGGAGCACGGCCCACAGGTTGCACCCCGCCACGGGCATCGCTGTGCGGTGGTGATGCGTTGCAGATTGGCCACACTCGCAGTTAGGTTCAGGCCATGACCCAAGACAAAAGCCCCGATTTCGACGCGATCATCATCGGTGCCGGCATGTCTGGCCTCTTCCAGCTTCATCGCCTGCGCGAACTGGGCCTGAAGGTCCGCGTGATCGAGGCCGGCACCGGGGTGGGCGGCACCTGGTACTGGAACCGCTATCCCGGAGCGCGCTTCGATTCGGAGAGTTATTCCTACGGCTATTCCTTCTCCAGGGAGCTGCTGGAGGAGTGGGACTGGACCGAGCATTTTTCGCCCCAGCCCGAGACACTGCGCTATCTCAACCGCGTCGCCGACAAGTTCGATCTTCGCCGCGACATCCAGTTCCGCAGCAAGGTCATCGCAGCGCACTGGCACGAGGAGACGCGGAGCTGGCAGGTCACGCTCGAAGACGGGACCGTGCAGACCGCGCGCTTCCTGATCACGGCCATCGGTCCGCTGTCGGCCTTCACAATGCCCCGCATCGAGGGCGTTGAGTCGTTCACAGGCCAGAGTTGCCACACCGCCCGCTGGCCGCATGAGCCGGTGAGCTTCGAGGGCAAGCGCGTGGCCGTGATCGGCACCGGCGCAACCGGCGTACAGACCATCCAGGAAGTCTCGAAGACCGCGCGGCAGCTCACCGTGTTCCAGCGCACCGCCAACTGGTGCGCGCCGCTGCACAACAGCAAGATCGAGGCCGACGAGATGGCGCGGATCCGCGCCGACTATCCCGAGATTTTCCGGCGCTGTCAGGAGACCTTCGCCTGCTTCCTGCACACCGCCGATCCGCGCGGCACCTTCGACGTGACGGCAGAGGAGCGCGAGGCCTTCTTCGAGAAACTCTACGGCGAGCGTGGCTTCGGCATCTGGGTCGGCAACTTCAACGACATCCTGACCAATAAGGACGCCAATGCGCTGATCTCCGACTTCGTCGCGCGCAAGATCAGGAGCCGCGTGAAGGACCCTGTCGTAGCCGAGAAGCTGATCCCGAAGAACCACGGCTTCGGCACCCGCCGGGTGCCGCTCGAGACGCGATATTACGAGGTCTATAACCAGGCCAACGTCGAACTGGTCGATCTCACCGAGACGCCGATCGAGAGGGTGACGCCGACCGGCATACGGACCAGCGCGCACGACTACGAGTTCGACATGATCATCTACGCCACCGGCTTCGATGCGCTGACCGGTGCTTTCGACCGCATTGATCTCCGCGGCGTCGGCGGCCAGAAGCTCAAGGACAAGTGGGCGGAAGGCGCCGAGACCTTCGTCGGCATGTCGGTCGAGGGCTTTCCCAACATGCTGATGCTGCTCGGACCGCACACGGCGCTGGGCAACATCCCGCGCAGCATTGAATACAATGTCGAATGGGTGACCGACCTGCTGCGCTTCATGCGCCAACATGGGCTGACAAGAATCGACGCCCGGCCGGAAGGGGTGAAGGCATGGATGCAGACGGTGGAGGAGGCGTCGGTCGGTCTTCTCTCCAACGACGTCAACTCGTGGTTCACCGGCATCAACACCAATGTCGAAGGCAAGCAGACGCGGCGGATCTCGCGCTACAGCGGCAGCGCCCCGGCCTATCGCGCCCGCTGCGACGAGGTTGCCACCGAAGGCTATCGCGAGATGGATCTCGGCTAGCTAGCGGCCGAACCAGCCTGAGACGATGGCTCTTAGGCGGGGCGAGGTGAGGGGGCAGCACCAGCCAGGCCAGGAGCAGGAACTCCCATATGCATGTCCGGACGAAACAACGGGATCATGCCGAGCCCGATGAGCGCCATCACGGGATGACGGTGCATCCGGCGCGCCGGCATCCCGGGGGCAAGCACCTGATTGGCCCGTTCGAGCTGTTCCTTGTTCGTGTTCCATCGCTCCTTCAGCGCGAGGTTGGCATTGAAGCCGCGCGGCGCCCAGCCCTCCAGGGCCGCAGGAGCAGCGCGCCGGCGATCAGGCCACCGTAGACGATGGGGCCGCTGGCGATCGCCGTGAACACGCCCTCGAGACCCATGCCCAGCCACTCGACGGCCAGCCAGCCGGCGGACACCGTCACGACCATGCGGGCGACGCCAGCCCAGAAAGGAACCGACATGCGGCCCGCGCCCTGGCTGGCGAAGTAGAGCGTCAGCCCCAGCCCGAACAGGCAGTAGAAGGGTGCGACCCGCATCAGGTAGGCGGCACTGGCGGCGATGACCTGGGGATCAGCGGTGAAGAGGCGCGACCAGGTTTCGGGCAGCAAGGCCGCGGTCCAGCCGACGACGCCGAAAACGCCGAACGAGATCATCCCGCCGATCCAGGCGATGCGCACGGCGCGCTTCCAGTCGCCGGCGCCGGAGGCCACGCCGATCAGGGTCGTGAGACCTGTTCCGATGCCGAAGGCGAGCGGCGCCAACATGAATTCCAGGCGCACGCCGATGCCGTAGCCGGCAAGCGCCGCCGCGCCGAAGCGGCCGACCAGCCCGGTCATCGCCAGCGCGGTTATGTTGGAGATGACGGTCGCAAAGGAGCCGACGAGACCGACCCTCAGGATTTCCCCGAACAGCCGCCCCTGAAGGCGGATGCCGTACAGGGCCGGCACAAAGCCCAGTCGGCCGTGCCACAGCGCCCGCGCCAGCAGGATCGCCGAGCCGGTCGTGGCAAGGATGGAGGCGATGGCGGGACCGACGATACCGAGCCCCGGCCAGTCGCCGAGGCCGAGTGCCAGCACGAAGGCCAGCGGCACGTAGAGGACGGATGTGACGACCAGGATACGCGCGGGTGTGGCGGCATCGCCGGCGCCGCGCAGCAGGGCCGCCAGGAAGGCGCTGAGCCACACGATGACGGCGCCGCCATACCAGATGTCGCTGAAGGCGAGCGCCTGTTGAAGTGCCTGTCCGCTGCCGCCCAGCAGGCGGTAGAGCGCGGCAGCCGCCGTCCAGGCGAGCAGGGTAAAGGCGAGGCCGCAGATCACGGCAAGGACCAGCGCATGTAGCACGAGCGCACGCGCATCTTCCTTGCGGCCGGCGCCCAGGGCGCGCGCGAGGGCCGAGGCGACGGCGCCGCCCATGCCGCCATTGGCGTTGTTCACCATCAGCGCCATGACCGGGAAGACCAGCGCGATGGCGGCCAGCGAGTCGGTGCCCAGCCGGGCGATGATCCAGACATCGGCCATCGCCACGAGGATCTGCAACGCCATGACCGCCGTCGTTGGGCCGGCGAGACGCAGGAGGGCCGGCCCGAGGGGCGCGGTGAGAAGAGGGTGGGACAAGAGGGCTCCGGATACCAGCGCTTGTGCACGGCGTTGCCGTGCCTGCTCCCGTCGCGGTACGGGAGTACGATCGATCGTCGGGTTAGCGCTGATCCAAGTGGGCGTTCCTCGAAGCGAACGGCAATGTGCCGAGCCGCTCGCTTGACGGCAAGGCCGCACCACGGTGCAAAAGGGCCGGCTTGACCGTGCTTCGATCCGGTTCCTAGCCTCACCGCATAAAGAAGTGGGAAGGAAACGTCGGATGAAGTTGTCGAGACGCTCTGCGGGAGCGGGCCTCCTGTCTGTTCTTGCCTCCGGGTTCGTCGTGTCGGGTGCGCGAGGGCAGGCCTATCCTTCGAAGCCGATCCGCATCGTCGTTCCGACGGGCGCGGGCGGTATCACCGACATCGTGGCCCGCATCGTGGGCGCCCGGCTCTCGGAGCGCGTGGGGCAGCCGGTGATGATCGACAACCGCGCCGGGGCGAGCGGCATCATCGGCACCGAGGTCGCGGCGCGTGCGGCACCGGACGGCTACACCCTGCTGATGGTCTATCCCAGCCATCCGGTGAATCCGACGCTGAAGAAGCAGCTTCCCTACGACACGCTGCGGGACTTCACCGGCATCACGACGCTCACCACCGTGTCATTGGTGCTGCTGGTGCCGCCATCGTTGCCGGTGAAGAACGTGCAGGAGTTGATCGCGTTGGCGAAGAAGGAGCGGGTTACCTTCGCCTCCGTCGGCGCCGGCAGCCTGGCCCATCTCGGCGCCGAGCTGTTCCGTTCCAGGACCGGCATCGAGATGACGCATGTGCCGTATCGCAGCGCGCCGGCAGCCCAGCAGGCGCTGATGAGCGGCGAGGTCATGGTGTTCTTCGACACGCCCATCACCGCCGTGCCGCTGGTGAAGGACGGCCGCCTGCGCGCTCTGGGCGTCAGCACGCGCGCGCGATCCCCGCTGTTGCCCGACGTGCCGACCATCGCGGAGGGGGGTGTCCCAGGCTACGAGGTGCTCGGCTGGAACGGCATCCTGGTCCCATCGGCGACGCCGGAACCGATCGTTAACAAGCTGAATAAAGAGTTGCGCGCCGTCCTCGCGGAGCCGGACATCCGGGCGAAGCTCGAGCAGCAGGGGGCCAATCCCGCGCCGATGGAACAGGAAGCTTTTGCCCGGCTGATCCGCGACGACGTCGCGAAGTGGGGTGATCTGATCCGCGCCGCCGGCATCCAGCCCGAGTAGGAGGAACCATGCCGCGCGCCAAGATCACTCCCGATCTCGACATGTATTATTGCGACGAGTGCTTCGCCGATTCCTGGGCGGAGCCGCAGGCCATGCTGCTGCTGCACGGAAATGCCGAGAGCGGCGAGGCATGGAACGGACTGATGCCGATTCTCGGTCGCCGGTTCCGCGTGGTGCGGCCCGACATGCGGGGCTTCGGCCAGTCGACGCCCATGGCGCTCGACTACAAATGGTCGGTCGACCGACTCATCAACGATTTCATCGCGCTTGCCGATTCGCTGGGCCTGGCATCGTTCCACATCGGGGCGGCCAAGGTGGCCTGTCCGCTGGCGCTGCGTCTCGCCGCCCGCCATCCCGCGCGCGTGCGCTCGCTCTCGGTGCTGGGCGGCATCGTCTCGGGCGAGGTCTCCGTCGGGTCGCGCGCCGCGGCGTGGCTGGAGCATATCGAGCAGAAGGGCGTCGAGAGCTGGGCACGCTGGACGATGCCGGGGCGATTGGGCAGCCATTGCGCTCCCGCGATGATGGAAGGTTGGGCCAAGCTGATGGGCGGGACACCGCTCTCGACCCAGCTCGGTTTCATCCGTTCGGTGCCCGGCATCGACGTTCGATCCGACCTGCCGTCGATCGCCTGTCCCACCCTGGTCGTCACGACCGACGCAAGCGGGCTGGGCTCGGTCGAAGCCGTGCGGGGCTGGCAGCAGACGATTCCGGCGTCGGAGTTCATGGTGGTCCCCGGAGATTCCTATCACGTCGCGGCGACGCACGCGGAAATCTGCGCTCAGTCGATGCTCGATTTCATAGCGCGCCGGGCGCCCGCCTGATCCGCGACACGGCATCACGGTTCGAAATCATACAGAAAGTGGTGTAGTAGGTGCAATTGCTGCCCAACGGGCATTTGGCTTACGGAAGGACCGAGATCGTGAACGCTCTTCGCACGCTCGCATTGGCGTTGACGCTGGCCGTGGGGCTGGGTGTTTCGGCGCACTCGCAGACACCGACCGCTCCGCCGGCCGGGCTCTCGCAGCAGCAGTTCGACTCGATGGTCGATGCGATCAGCAATTCCGTTACCGAGAAATTGAAGGCTGAAGGCGCGCACGCCCCGGCTCCGGCTGCCACGCCGGCCCCGGCCGCATCCGAATCGAAGTCGAAGTCCAAGGGGCCGCCGCCGCCCAAGATCGTACGCGTCGAGCCGAAGGCGGGTCCCGATCCGTTCGCCGCGCTGATCGATGGTACGGTGAAGATCGTCCGGGCGATTCCGCTTCTCGGCGCCCAGCTCGCACGCATTCCGACCCTGCTCGACCAGCAGCAGGAAGGTGGACGGGGGGCGTCGACCTTCCTGCTGCTTCTCTGCGCAGTGGTGGTGGTCGCCGTGGCGGCCGAAGCGACCCTGCGCCGCTTGCTTCACCGGATGAGGGCAAGGCTCGCAGCGCATGCCGGGCCGGAGAACGGGGTGCGTTCGGTTGCCTACCTGGCGGGCCTCGCCATCTTGGATGGACTGGGAGTGCTTGCCGTCTGGCTGATCTGCAATGCAGCCACAGGCGCCTGGTTCACTGGCACCACGGGGCAGGACAGGCTGGCCGCCGCCGTCCTGGCAGGCATCTTCTCGTGGCGTCTCTATGTCCTGCTGTTCCGTGTCGTCCTGCAGCCCGAATTGCCGACCGCGCGCCTCTGCGCAGCCGACGAGCACGAGGCGAAAGCCATGTACCTGCGGATTTCCGCGGTGATGCTGGCCATCGTCCTCATGCGCATCCTGGGCCAGGTCCTGGCAGCCATTCGCACACCGTCGGACGCCATCGCGGCCTTCCAGGTCGTGGGCGGCGTTATCTATCTGGCGGCGTTCCTGTGGCTGGCGTACCGGTCGCGCGTTGCTGCGCTGCAGTGGTTCGGCGGCCTGGGAGAGCTTGCGCCCGTGATCGGCGGCTTGGGCCGCAGGTGGATTCCCATTGCGCCCCTGTTCTTCATCGCGCTGGGCGCGACGCTCATCTACGGGGCGGTCTCGGGGTCCATGCACGTGGGCGCGGCGATGGTTGTGACGCTGAACCTCGTTGTCGGCGTGCTGGTCTTCGAGACGCTGATGCAGGCCTTCGTCCGCCGCTTCGATTCCCAGCTCGCCGGCCGTACGCCGGCCAGCTCGTCGGCCAAGCTGCCAGATGTCGTGGCGCGCTGCATCCGCGTTGCCGTGTTGATCGGTGTGGCGGTGCTGATCGCCGAGAGCTGGGTCGTGCAGGTTCTGCACCTCGTAGACGAGAACGAGTGGGAGCAGCTCACGAGTTCCTCGCGTACCGCCGGGGTCACTCTGTTCGTGGCTTTCGTCGCCTGGGAACTCTTCAAATATATGACCGACCCGTACATGGGGCCGAAGACCAAGGATGCCGCCCAGGCGATCGCCGATGGCGATGCGAATGCAGCGCCGGCCTCGCGGCTCAGTACCATGATGCCGCTGATGCGGCGCACCGCGGCCGTGCTGATCATTCTTATCGCGGTGATGGTCGCGCTGCAGGATTTCGGCGTCAACATCACGCCCCTGATCGCCGGCGCCTCGGTGTTCGGCATCGCTATCTCCTTCGGCAGCCAGACGCTGGTGAAGGACATCGTGTCGGGGCTGTTCTATCTCTCGGACGATGCTTTCCGGGTCGGCGAATACATCGACTGCGGAAAGGCCAAGGGCACGGTCGAGGGCTTCACCCTGCGCTCGATCAAGCTGCGCCACCAGAACGGCCAGGTGCACACGATCCCGTTCGGTCAGCTCGGACAGATCACGAACTTCAGCCGCGACTGGATCACGGTAAAGTTCAACCTGCGCTTTGCCCGCGACACGGACATCGAGAAGCTGCGCAAGGCCTCGAAGAAGATCGGCGCCGATATTATGGAGATGCCGGCACTCGCCGAGCAGATTCTGGCGCCGTTCAAGATGCAGGGTGTCGCCGACATCAGCGGCAATGCCATCCTGGTGCGCTTCAAGTTCACCGCCAGACCGGGCAACCCGGCGGCCATCCAGCGCGAGGCGCTGAAACGCATGTTCAGCACCTTCCCGGCGCTCGGCTTCGAGTTCGCGACGGAGGGCGCCAACGTCGTGGTGCACACCGGCACGACGTCGAACGAGCCGGCAGCGGAGGGGCAGCTACCGCTCCCGGCTCCCGCGCCTGCGCCCACGCCGACGAACTTGCCCGCCGCGGCAGCCGGCTGACGTGGGCCGATTGAGTCGGCGCCGTTCCTGACAAACCCGCCGCCGCCGCTCCCTATGAGCCGGGACGGTGGCGCAGCGTCCCGCGAAGCCGTGTGCCAGGAGGATCATGTCCACGCGCACCACGCTCACGTCCGTGACGTTCACCCGTCCCTTCACACTCTCCGCTGTGGACGGGCTGCAGCCCGCAGGCACCTTTCAAGTCGTGACTGAACGGGAACGCCTCGAAGGTCTGAGCTTCGGCGCTTTTATGCAGACGGCCACGATGCTCCTGCTTCCCGCCGACCCGCTGCCCGGACAGACGCGGCAGATCGTGCCCATCGACCCTGACGAACTGTCGGCGCTCCTGGCCGCCGACAAGGTCGAGGATTCCACGACATTGTAACCGCACACCGGTTGCAACGTTGAGCGCGATAGGGCAAATGCCCCTCCCGACACCCTGAAGAGGCTCCCTATGGCGATCGATGAAGCGAAATCCGAGCCCGTCCGCGACGCCCGAAGTCTGCGGCCGATCCCCCGGTTCATCTTCGCGTCCCGATGGCTCCAACTTCCGCTCTATCTGGGTCTGATCGTGGCGCAGGTCGTCTACGTTTTCCTGTTCCTGAAGGAACTGCTGCACCTGGTGATCGAGAGCCCCAGCGTTACCGAGCAGCAGGCCATGCTGATCGTGCTGGGCCTGATCGACGTGGTGATGATTTCCAACTTGCTGATCATGGTGATCGTGGGCGGCTACGAGACCTTCGTGTCGCGCATGGAGCTGAATCGCCACCCCGACCAGCCGGAATGGCTGAGCCACGTCAACGCGAGCGTACTCAAGATCAAGCTGGCGATGGCGATCATCGGCATTTCGTCGATCCACCTGCTCCGGACCTTCATCGAGGCCGGCTCACTCGGCAAGCCGAACGCCGCTTACACCGAAGCTGCCATCATGTGGCAATCGATCATCCACGCCCTGTTCATCCTGTCGGCAGTGGGCATCGCCATCGTTGACCGCATCACCCAGCCACCCAGCAAACATCGGTGAAGCGCTGCAGCAAGTCGCTTCCATCAACCCGCAGAGTGCGGACCCTTGCAGCCGGACCATTCAGAGGTGACCGACTGCGAACAAGGGGTCCTTTTTCTGCCACCGAACCGGGTAGACTCATGGCGCCGGCTCCTGCAACTTTGAAGCGGCAGGGGACATGATGGGAAGACGCTCGAAGGCGGTACGCTGCGCAGAGGTGTTCTGAGATGCGCGATGTCGTCATCGGTCTTGGAACCATCGCGGTGGTGATCGTCGGCATATTCTTTCTCGCGGCAGTGATGCAGCGCGGTCAGTACCAGCCTCCTTCGGAAGGTGGTTACCTCCCTGAGTGCGCGTTGGGTAAATCGGGGTCCGATCCGCGCGACTGCGACCCGAAGTAGAGGCCTGCTTCGGCCCTTGTCGTGATCGCGCGCCGGTGCTCCACGTCACGCGATACGAAGCGAGTTCCGACTGGTCTGCCGGTTCTCCTCCCGCCGACACATCCCGTCGGCGGGAGACCCCCCGCGATTACTGCGCCGCGCCGCCCGCCCACGGCGACATGATCTCGTTCATGCCGGTGAGCTCGCCGGTCTTGGGATCGCGCACGATGCAGGAGGGGTTGGCGAAGCCCAGCGGCGAAACCGGATTGTCGACCTCGACCATCGGCAGCCTGGCCGCGATCGCCTTCTTCACGTCGTCGGGCAGGTCGCGGTTCACCCGGATCGGGCCGACGCCCGAAACGTCGACCCTCGCCTGATGGAAGGCGGCTTCGACGTCCATACCGCGGTCGATCAGCATCAGCGAGAGCTGGGAGACGGCCGGCACGATGCGCCGTCCGCCCGACGCGCCGATGCAGAACCATGCCTGGCCTTCCTTGGTGACGACGACCGGGCAGATGTTGCAAAGCGGCTTCTTGCCCGGCGCGATCGAGTTGGGGCGGTTGGGCTCGGGATCGAACCACAGCATACCGTTGTTCATCGTGATGCCGGTCTTGGGCAGCATCACGTTGGAGCCGAACAGGCTCATCAGCGTCTGGGTCAGCGCCACCATGTTGCCTTCGGAGTCGGCGGCACAGAAATGGGTGGTGCAGGTGTCGGTCGGCTTGTCGCCCAGGGTCTTCAGCCGCTCGTCGTAGGCCTTGTGCATGCCCTCGGCGATGGCGGCGAAGAAGTCGGCACCGGGTGCACCCTTGCCCCTGGTGGCGGCGCCCGCGAGTTCGATGGCGCGGCGCAGGGTCGGCCCGGCGGTCAGGCCGCCCGCGACGTTTACGGTGGCGCCGTTATGCTCGAAGGAAAGCGGCTCTACGATCCGGGCTTCATAGCTCTTCAGATCCTCGTACGAGATGGCGGAGCCACCGGCCTGCAGGTCGTCGGCAATGTCGCGCGCGAGGCTGCCTTCATAGTATTCGCGCGGGCCGCCATCGGCGAGGCGCCGCATGGTCTCGCCCAGATTGCCGAGCTTGATGTAACGCTTGGTGCCGGCCCAGTCGTTCGTCGGCACGCGGCCGTCGTCGCACAGGTAGTTGGCCTTGGATGCCGGGAACTTCTCGAGATGCTTCGCGCCGTTGGCGATCATCACCTGCATGTACCAGTCGAGTTCCATGCCGCGCTGGGCGAGCTCGACGCCGGGCTGCAGCACGTCCTTCCACTTGACCGTGCCGAAGCGCTCCAGCGCCTTGGCGAGACCCGCGACCATGCCGGGCACGGCGATCGAGTGGTAGCCGACTTCGTTGCGCTGCTCCTTGATGTCGGGCCAGGCGAACGGATTGGCGGGGCCGGGGCCCACGATCTCATAGACCGACGGATCGAGCTTCTTGGCCGACACAGGACCGTAGTCGACCGTCCAGGCACGGCCTTCCTTGGCGCTCCAGATGGTCATGAAGCCGACGCCGCCGATGCCGCTCATCCACGGCTCGAGGGCGCCGATCGCCATGCCCGTGGCGACCGCCGCGTCGATGGCGTTGCCGCCCTTGCGCAGGATCGAGGCGCCGACTTCGGCGGCCTTGGCATTTTGGGCGACGACGACGCCTTTGCCGCGAACCGCATGCTTTGTGAATTTCAGTTGTCGTGTCAGCGACTCGCTCATCAATGCTCCTCAAATGATGGGGCGACTGTAGCGGGGCCCCTTTTCGCCACAAAGCCCGTTAAACTGCAGGGCGGACAGGCAGAAAGATCGTGGGGGCGTGGCTGAACTGAACCAGATCGATCTGCGGGCACTCTCCAGAGGCGACAAACGCACATGGGATGCGTTCGTCAGCGCTGCCGCACCCTTGATCAATGCCGTCGTGCGCCGCACTCTCAGCTCCTACCGGCTGGGCGAGGACGACGTAATGGACGCGGCGCAGGATGTCTTCGTCCGCCTGTGCGCCCAGGATTTCAGGCTGCTGAAAACCTACGATCCAGCCCGTGCCGGCCTGTCGACCTGGCTGTCGGTGGTTTCGCGTTCGTGTGCCATCGACCACCTGCGGCGACGGCGGCAGGCCACCGAGCCGATCGACGACGTGCCGGAGGCCTTTCTCGGCGTCGAGGACCGCCACGTCGAAAAACTGAGGATTCCCGAGGGTCTCCTGACGGCGCGCCAGGTCCTGATCCTCAAATACCTCTACGACGAGGAGCGTGATGTCATCGAAGTTGCGCGGTTGCTGGCGGTGGATGCCCAGACCATTCGCAGCACCCATCACAAAGCCCTGCAGAGGCTGCGGACGCATTTCCGCGAGGAGGCTCCCACGGGTGGGGGATGAACGGCGATGTTTTGGCGTACTATGAGCAGGAGCGACCCATGACCATCCAGCGGACCCCGAGGAGTGACCAGGAGCTGTGGCGAAGCCTCGCCAGCCAGCCGGTCGTCGCACCTGCCGCGGTGAGCGAGATGGAGCTTGCCGCGTGGCTGGAAGGTCGCCTGTCCGAAGACGCTGCCGCGCCGGTCGAAGCTGCGGTTGCGGCGGACCCGACGCTGCGCCGCGCCGCGCTCGATCTCGCGGATATCCTTGGCAAGCCCCTGCCGGCCGCGCCACAGCAGATGGTGGTGCGCGCCCGGGCGCTGGTGGATTTCGGGGCGGAGCGCCCGGCGCGGGCGGGTGGCTTGTTCGGACGGTGGTTCTCGGGGCGGGAGCTGTTCGGCGGCCCGCGGGATGCCCTCCAGCAGGGCATGATGGCGGCGACAGCCCTGGTGATCGCAACCGGCGGCTTCGTGGTCGGCGGCGGGCTCGGCGAATCTCTCGCCCAGCAGCGCGAGGGCTATTCCACCACCGAGACCGCGAGCACGACGGCGGCATCGAACGAGGTCAGCGAGTTCTTTGCCGGCGACGGGATCTGACATGAACCCGCGCCTGCTGCAGGTCCTGCTTGGCCTTTCGCTGCTGCTGAACACTTTTGTCCTGGTGGGCTTTGTCTATCGGAGCTGGATTGCACCGCCGTTCGAAAACGAGTGGCCACCACCACCACGAGGCGCTCCCGGACAGCCCGGCCAGGCAGGGCAGCCGGGTGGCCCGCGATTCAATCCCGTCGAGATGGTGGCGCACGATCTGGATCTCGATGCCGAACAGCGCAAGGTCCTGCAGGGCCTGTTCGATCAGTACGCGAAAGCACGCCGCGACCGCCTTAGGGAAATTCAGCGCGTACGGGAGCAGACGGCCGTGGAGATGGGCCGCACCCCCCTCGATATGACCAGAATCGAGAGGCTTGTCGATCAGGTCAGTCAGTTGCGCGGCGAGCAGCAGAAGGAGACGTTGCGCACGTTGACCCAGCTTCAGCCGGCCCTGCGGGACGACCAGCGCGAGCGGTTGCTCAGGTTGGTGGTCGATCGGGTCACTCCGCCGCCGCCGCCGCCATCTCGCCCGCCGGGCGGTGGCCCGCCGCGTCCACCGCAATAGGATGCCTGTCATGGACACCCGCCTTGGTCGTCGCAGTTTCGTGGGAGGCGCCGCGGCGTTGTCGGCCGGTCTCTCCACCGGTCTGTGGTCCGCCTCGCCGACGAGCGCGGCGACGGCGATGGGGTTCGATGACGCGCGGCACCTCCTGTCTCGCACCTCGTTCGGCGTGACGCCGGCTGAAGTTCGCGCCGTCGAAGCGGTCGACTATTCGACGGCGGTCGATCGTCTCCTGGCCGACGTCCGTCGTGACGCGATGACGCCGGCGCCGGACTGGATCGGCCTTGGGCCGGCCGAGGTGCGGCGTCGCCAGCAGGCGGCCGAGGCCGAGCGCAAGAAGGGCGTCGACGGCAAGGATCTCAGTATCGTGCGGCCGGTCCAGGAACAGGGCCGCGAACTCAGGAACTGGTGGGTCGAAGAGATGATGGCCACCGACCAGCCGCTGGTCGAGCGCATGACCCTGTTCTGGCACGGCCATTTCGCCTCTTCGCTGATGAAGGTCCGCTATCCGGCGTCGCTGTTTCGCCAGAACGCGCTGTTCCGGCGCGAGGCGCTGGGTAACTACGCGACCCTGCTCAAGGCCGTCGCGCGAGATCCCGCGATGCTGATCTATCTCGACGGCACGCGCTCGGTGGCGCGCCAGCCCAACGAGAATTTCGCCCGCGAACTGCTCGAGCTCTTCACCTTGGGCGAAGGCCGCTACAGCGAGGCCGACATCAAGGCGGCGTCACGCGCCTTCACGGGCTGGAGCGTCGATCGCGACTCCGGGCAGTTCGTCGAACACGCCGGCCAGCACGACGACGGTCAGAAGACCTTCCTCGGCAAGAGCGGTCGCTTCGGTGGCGAAGACATACTGACGATCCTGCTCGCCCATCCGCGCACCGCTGAAATGATCGTCGAGAAGCTGTGGCGCGAATTCGTGTCGCTAAGGCCCGATCCCGCCGGGGTGGCGCGTCTTGCCACGGCGTTTCGCCAGGGCGGCTACGAGATCAAGCCCCTGATGCGGGCGATCTTCCTGTCCGCCGCCTTCCGCGATCCTGCCAACCGGGCCGCCCTCATCAAGTCGCCGGTCGACCTGATCGTCGGTACGGTCCATGTGCTCGGCCTGCCGGTGCCGGAAAAAACGGGACTGGTCCGCATGCTGCAAGGTCTGGGACAGCTGCCGTTCGATCCGCCGAACGTGAAGGGCTGGGCCGGCGGCGAAAGCTGGATATCGACCTACACCCTGCTGCTCCGCCAGCAGTTTATCCGCCGCATGATCGAGGCGACCACCGTGGCGCCGATGGAAGGTGCGATGCGGATGGCCGACCGCCCCAACCGGCGTGGCGATCGCCGCGAACAGCTTCCCGCTTCCGACACGACCCAGCAGATGATGGAGCCGCCGCGGCCCGTCGAGGGCCGCAGCCTGCGCAATGCCGGCAACGAGGCCCGGCTCGGCGCGAGCCTGTCCGGCGTGGACGGCGCGACGCTGCTACGCACGTTGCTGCCATGCCAGCCGGTCGACGGCGTGGATGCCAACGGGACCGTGGGCGCGATCGTGGCGTCGGCGCTGCTCGACACGTCCTATCAACTCAAGTGAGGACAGGGCGATGGGCCGTATTCTCCTGCTGGTTGAACTGAAGGGCGGCAATGACGGGCTGAACACGCTCGTGCCCTATGCCGATCCGAAGTATCGCGACCTGCGCGCCGGCATCGGCGTGCCCCGCGAGCGCGTCCTGCAGCTCGACGAGAAAGTCGGCCTGCATGAAAAGCTGATGCCGCTGATGGAATCGTGGAAGGCGGGCGACCTCGCGATCCTGCAGGGGGTGGGCTATCCCTATCCCAACCGTTCGCATTTCCGCTCGATCGAAATCTGGGACACCGCCTCGGCGTCGTCACAGACGCTGAGCGAAGGCTGGATGGCTCAGGCCTTCAAGGACGCGAAGCAGGGCAGGGGGGTCGGCGTCGACTGCATCGTGGCCGACACCAATGCCCTGCCGTCGACCGGCCCGTCGTTGCGCACCATCGTGATGCAGGACGCCGAGAACTTCCTGCGCCAGGCCAATGCGATCGGCCCGGCGTCGGCTCTGGCCGAAGGCGCCAATCCGGCGCTGCAACACCTGCTGGCGGTGCGGCACGAGATCAATGCCGCGGTGGTCGGCCTGCGCGACCGGCTGCGCGACGCCCCGGCGCCGGCCGAAGCCTATGACCAGGAATATCTGCTGGGCCGCCAACTCGACCTGGCGACACGGATCCTCTCCGCCAAGGTGCCGGTGGTCGCCATCAAGGTGGCGTTGGGCGGCTTCGATACGCACGCGAACCAGTCACCCACGCACGAGCGCCTTCTGGCGTTCCTGGCGGCCAGCCTGGCGACCTTGCGCCGGAACCTGATTACCGCCGGCCTCTGGAAGGAGGTGGTGGTGATGACCTATTCGGAGTTCGGCAGGCGAGCCGGGCAGAACGCCAGCGGCGGCACCGATCACGGCACGTCGGCGCCGCAATTGATCATGGGCGGCGCCGTGAAGGGCGGCCTGCACGGTGTTTATCCGTCGCTGTCGGATCTGGAGGATGGCGACCTCAGGCACACGGTCGACTTCCGCAATGTCTTCTCCACGCTGGCCCTGGGCTGCTGGGGCCAGCAATGCGATTTCGGGCTGCGTCAGCCCCAGCGGCTTGGCTTCCTCGCCTAGCCCGTGCAGGCCTAACGCAGCGTGGCCGCGGGCCGGCCCAGGATTTCGTCGCGCACCGAGCCGCGGTCGGCCTCGAGGCGGATGTACCAGATGAGCAACGCGGCGATGATCTTGATGACCACGGGGACGGCGATATAGACGAAGATCAGTGCCGTGCCGCTGTACAGGCCCTCTGAAGGATTGAAGCCCAGAAGCTGGGCCACCGGCAGCGAGCCGGCCGCGCCGATGGCCGTCGCGAGCTTGGTCGAGAGGGCCCACAAGCCGAAATAGGCGCCAGTGTCGCCCTTGGTGTCCTTGCCCTCGTCGGAGTTGATGATGTCGGCCAGGACCGATGGCGGCAGGCCGTAGTCGGCGCCGATCCCGAGGCCGGTGACGATGGCGATCGGCATGAACCAGATGAAGTCGCCGGCGCCGAGGAAGACGGCAAGAGACATGGACACGGCGGTCATGACCATGGCGATGAACCAGGCGGCGGTCTTGCTGAGGCGGCGCGACAGCATGAGCCACAGGGGAACGCTGGCGGCGGCGGCGCCGAAGTAGACCAGCAGGATGATGCCGGCCTGCAGTTTGTTCCCCTTCAGCACGTGCTCGACATAGAAGAGCATCACCGAGACCGCGACGCCCAGCGCCGCACCGTTGACGATGAACACGAGAAGCAGCCGGCGAAACAGCTTGTTCTTCAGCGGGGCGAAGAACGGGATCAGGGTCTTGATCGTGAAGCTTCGCTCCATGTTCCGGGTCGGCCGGCCAAGCCATGGCATCATGCCGGTCAGCCAGTCGCGGAAGTATCGGACGTGGATCTCGGGGTTTTCACGCACGACAGGCGGATGCACCGAGGGCGGCGACCACAGGAGGGTCGGCAGGGCGAACACGATCGCGATGGGGATGAAGAGCAGCCCCATGTAGACGTAGCCCGTGTGCTCGCCGAACTGGGCCGTGAAGTAAGTCGGCAGCACGACCGCCAGGGTCATGCCCAGCAGGCCGAAGACCTCGCGGCCGACCGTGACGCGGGTTCGTTCGTTGTAGTCGTCTGTGAGCTCCGCGCCGTGCGCATGATAGCTGATCGAGACGCCGGCATAGCCGAGATGCACCACGAACAGCGCCGCAAACAGCCAGAAGGCGAGCAGGGTCGGCTGCACGAAAAGCGCTTCAGGCGGATGGAACAGCATGTAGAAGCCGCCGATCAGCAGCGGCAGCATCATCGCCACGAAGGTGAGACGCCCGCGAGGGCCTCGATGGGTGAACTTGTCGCTGATCAGGCCGATCACCGGATCCTGCACGGCGTCGATCACCCGGGTGGCGATGAAGATCAGGCCCATGAGGCCCAACGGCACCTTGAGGATCTCGCCATAGAAATGGCTGACATTCAGCACCACCGGCAGGGCCGCCATGTTGAGCGGAAGCTGGTTGGTGGAGTAAGCGACCAGACGGTCGAAACTCAGCCTTATGGACTTCGTCGAGCCGAGGCCGGGCTTAGGCGAATGCACGCTGGTTTTGCCTTCCTGTTCGGCTCACCTTGGACCGGCGGCCTCTTGATTGCCGAGAGTTATATATGTCTGAAGTGTGCCTGCAAAACGTCTGTGCGGCGCGCGGAGAAGCCTGCGGCACAATAGGCGAGGTAATAGCGCCACATTCGCCGGAAACGTTCGTCAAAGCCCATGCGGTCGACCTGGTCAGAGACGTGGTCGAAGCGAGTCAGCCATGTTTCCAGGGTCCGCGCATAGTCCAGTCCGAAACTGTAGAGTTCGGCCACCTTGAGGCCGGCCTGCCGACATTGCTCGCGCAGACTGGACGGGGAAAGCAGCATGCCGCCCGGAAAAACGTAGGTCTGGATGAAATCGGGGTGGGTGCGATAGCGCTCGAAGAAGTCATCCGCGATGACAATGGCCTGCACGATGGCGGACCCGCCGGGCACTACATGACGCTTCAGTGTCGCAAAATAGTCGGGCCAGAAGCGCTCGCCCACCGCCTCGATCATCTCGATCGACACGATGTGGTCGTAACGGCCCTCGATGTCGCGATAGTCGCGGAACTGCAGGTCGACGCGATCTGCCAGTCCTGCTCGCTGCAGGCGGGCGCGGGCATAGTCGAGCTGCTCCTGCGAGATCGTCACCCCGGTGACGCGCATGCCGCGGCGAGCGGCGACTTCGGCGAAGCCTCCCCAGCCACACCCGATCTCGAGGATGCTGTCGCCCTGCCGGGCGCCAAGCTGAGCCAGGATGCGATCGTACTTGGCGATCTGGGCGGCCTCGAGCGCCTTCTCCGCTTCACCCTCGTAGAGAGCCGACGAGTAGGTCATCGAAGGGTCAAGCCATAGTCCGTAGAACTCGTTGCCGAGATCGTAGTGGGCGTGGATGTTCTTCCGGGAGCCCTCCCGGGTGTTGTCGTGCCGCCGATGCAGGAACTTCAGCAGCATGCCGTGCAGGAAATTGGTCCGGGTGATCTTGCCCAGAGCCTGCTCGTTCGTGAGGAGCAATCGAATGAGGCTCGGCAAATCGGGCGAGTCGCAGAAGCCCTCCATATAGGCTTCTGCGAAACCCATATCGCCGTCGAGAAGGACTCGGCGGAAGAAGCGCCAGTCGGTGACATCAATTTCGGCGGGCGGAGTGCCGTCGGCCGAACCGAAGACGCGGACCTGCCCATCCGGAAGCCGCACAGTCAGCCGGCCCTCGGAAAGACGCTCCAGGGATTTCAGGACAAAACGGGCGGCGAGGGTCATATCGGAGGGAAAGTCAGCGGGTCACGAGCGCCGGCGGCGGTGCTGGCTTGCGATAAAATCTCGCCCGCTTCCGCCACAGATGCAAGGCCTGCCAATGGATCCGCGCCACGACGGCCAGGGTCATTGTCGGGTTGCCCAGGAAGCGTCGCCGCACGCCACGGTCGTCGAGCGCCTCGCGGCGGCCACCGACCGAGGTGGCGAGCATCAATCCCTGGTCGTCATGATAGTTGACGTCGACATGGGCCCGCTCGTCGTCGAGGCGGAAGCGGAAGCGATACCCGCCCTCGACCGGCAGGAAGGGGGATACATGGAACACCTTGCGACCCTCAAGCCACTGGTCAGGCTGGATCGGTGACCTGTCGTCGTGGTGGACGAGGTAGATGTGGCTCTCGCCGAAGGTGTTGTTGACGGCGCAGAGGACGGCCCGAAGCGCGCCCGCCTTGTCGCGGCAGAACCAGAAGCTCACCGGATTGAAGACGTAGCCCAGCATGCGCGGCATTGTCATCAGCACGGCCTCGCCGTCGCAGAGATCTGCCATCCCTTGATCGTGCAAAGTTTCCTTCAGCCAGGCCTTGAGGTCCGAGCCATCTCGTGCGCCATGATCGGCACGGCGGAAGGAGACGAGGCCGCGCCGGTCGAGCTTCAGCCAGCGACCGGCGGCGCTCTCCAGCGCGTCGATGCCGAGGCAAAGATAGCCCACACGGTAGCGGAATGCGTTTTCGCGCGGCCGCAGCCGGCGATGCACGACGGTCGCATCGACGATCGAATGGGGCGACGCGCCCTTCACGTCGTCTCCGTGGCCGCGCGTGCGGCGACCGGGAGCGGCATCGGTGGGATCGCTGGCCGGTGGGCCACGACACGGGGCGGATCGCCGATACGGCGATGTTCGTCGGGACGCGCCCACGGCCGATGGACGCCGAGCTGCTCGGCGACGTCGAGACCGGCCGACAGCGCATCCTCGTGGAAGCCGTAGCCGCAGTAGCTGCCGCAGAAATAGGTGTTGCGCACCCCCTGGATGCTATGCAGGTCGCGCTGTGCCCGGATGGCGGCCGCGTCGTACATCGGATGCTCGAAGGAGAAGCGTGAGTGCGCGGTGGCCGGCAAGGGCGCGCGTCCGGGATTCACCGATACGAAGAGCGGCGTGCTATCGGGCAGGTTCTGCAGGCGGTTCATCCAGTAGGTCACGCTCACGTTGCTGTCGCGGCTGCGGCTGTCGGCTACGTAGTTCCAGCTTGCCCAGGCGCTGCGGCGCCTCGGCATCAAGGTCTCGTCACCATGCAGCCACACCTCGTTGGAAGAATACGCGAAGCGGCCGAGGAGGTCGCGCTCCCGTTCGTCGGAATCGGTCAGAAGGGATAGAGCCTGGTCGGCGTGGCAGGCGAGCACGATCCGGTCGAAGCGATCCCAGTGACCGGCCGCGTCGCGCACTTCTACGCCTTCGGGGGTGCGCCGAACGGCACTGGCGGGCGTGGCAAGCCGCGCGCGGGCCCGCAGAGGCGCCACGATGCGCTCGACGTACGATCGGCTGCCGCCGCTCACCGTGCGCCACTGCAACTGGGGACCGACCGTGAGGAGCCCGTGATTGTTAAAGAATCGTACGAAAGTCTGTGCCGGATAGTCGAGCATGCGCCCGAGCGGCATCGACCAGATACAAGCCGCCATCGGCACCAGATAGCGGTCGCGAAAGGTGGCGCCGAAGCCAGCCTGGGCGACAAAATCGCCGATGGTGAAGTCGAGATCTTCCGCCCTTTCAAGGAGTTGTGGCGCCATGCGATTGAATCGCAGGATGTCGTGCGTCATGCGCAAGAAAGATGGGCGGGCGAGGTTGCTGCGCTGGGCGAAATAGCCGGCGAAGGAGCTGGCATACTCGAACCGGCCTTCGTCGAGGCTGACGGCGAACGACATATCCGATGGCTCGGTAGGCACGCCGAGATGGTCGAACAGAGCGATCAGGTTGGGATAGTTTCGCTCGTTGAAGACGATGAAGCCGACATCGACCGGCTTGTGGCCCAGCGGCGTCGGCGCGTCGACGGTGCAGGAATGGCCGCCGAAGCGATTTTCGCGTTCGTAGACGACCACGTCGTGGCGACGGCTGATGAGCCAGGCGGCTCCGAGGCCGGCGACGCCGGCGCCGATGACGGCGATTTTCATTGGTAGCGACTCCCTCGGTACTTTTACGCTGATTTCTTTAGATTGCGGAAGGCGGCAAGCGCCCGGTCCCGGGCTGCAGCATGGTCGACGATGCGCTCCGGATAGACGCTGCCCGGCGGTGGCACCGGCGCCGTCCACGGACGATGGATGGTGGCGTTGGGCAGGGCGGCGAGTTCAGGGACCCAGCGGCGGACGTAATTTCCGTCGGGATCGAACTTCTCACCCTGCAGAACCGGGTTGAACACCCGGAAATAGGGGGCGGCATCGGCGCCCGAGCCAGCGACCCATTGCCAGCCGGTCGCGTTGTTCGCGAGGTCGGCGTCGACCAGCGTGTCCCAGAACCAGCGTTCGCCGGCGCGCCAGTCGATCAACAGGTCCTTGGTCAGGAAGGACGCCACGATCATGCGCACGCGGTTGTGCATCCAGCCGGTCGTCCAGAGCTCGCGCATGCCGGCATCGACGATCGGGTAGCCCGTGCGTCCGCGCTGCCAGGCGTCGAGCGTTTCGTCCGGAGCGGCCCACGGGAACGCATCGAATTCCAGCCGGAAGTTGCGTTGTGCGAGGTCGCCGTTGTGGAAGAGGAGGTTATAGGCGAACTCACGCCAGCCGACTTCCGCGAGGAATTTTTCGCTGGCGGCCGATGCCGCACGTGTCGTCACGGCCCGCCAGATCTGACGCGGACCAATCTCCCCGAAGGCGAGATGTGGGGAGAGGCGGGACGTTCCTTTCACCGCCGGGAGGTCGCGCGCCATACGGTAGTCCGCGAGCGCTTCATCGACGAAGTGCGAAAGCGTCTGCTTCGCGCCGTCCTCGCCCGGAGTCCAGGTGGCGCGCAGGCCCCCTGCCCAGTCGGGCGACGTCGGGAGCAGGTGCCACGCCGCGAGAGGGTCGCCGGCCGGCCAGGTCTCGGGGGCCGGCAATGTCTTCGGTGCGGGCAGGGGAGTGGCGGGGGGCGGCAGCATGCGGCAGGCGCGCCAGAAAGGCGTGAACACCTTGAACGGGGCGCCGCTCTGGGTCGTGACCTCCCAAGGCTCGAAGAGAAGGTTGGCCTTGGTGCTCTCTGCGGCCATCCCGCGTTCGGAAAACAGCTTTTTCAGTCGCCCATCACGATCGCGAGAGTCCCGATCGTAGCCACGATTCCAGAAGACCGCCTGTGCGCCACATTCCGCGGCGAGTTCGGCTAGCACTTTCTCGGCGGGACCGCGGCGCAGGATGAGGCGAGATCCAAGTCCGCGCAGGGAGGCGTCGAGGGACTGCAGACTGTGATGCAGCCACCAGCGCGAGGCCGCACCGAGCGGCCGCACACCCTTGGTTTCGCCGTCCAGTACGAACACGGGCAACACGGCACGGCCCGAACCCAGCGCCTTGATCAGCGCGGGATTGTCAGAGAGGCGAAGGTCGCTGCGAAACCATACTATCGAAACCGACATGTGCGACATACGCACACTGCGACCGAACGGATGATCCGGCCCGGACCCGCTCAGGATCGCGGGCAGTTAGGCGTCGATCGCATTTCGAGGCTCAGGAGATCCGCGGTGACCGTGAGCAACCCGGTGTCGACGGTCAGCCGGTCGAGCACGCCATTGTCGAATACCTGCACCGTTACCGAAAAGAGGGGGCGCTGGGCCTGCTCGCGGCCGCGGGTAAAGGTCATGAACACCGGCCAGGACTTGCCCTTCGGCGTGACGACCGGCTTGTCGGTCGGCCGGGGTGACCGGAGGCGGCCGTCGTCCAGTTGCGTCACGTCGATCAGGAAGCCGTCCCCCATCACTTCGGGATCGAACATCAAAGCGGGAAATGAGGCGGCGTTGGCGCGGAGCCGTTCGGTGAGGTGATCGATGGCCGCCACCGGCATCAGCGTCGCGAAGGGCAGGACGATCTGGGAAGGCTGCGCTCCCGCCGTGGCGATTTCGGCGCGCAGTTCGCCTTCCGCACGCTGGACGCGGCCCTTCGTCTCGCTCGTATTGCCGTTTTGAATCTGTGTGGTGCGATACCGAAAGTTGTTGCCGCTGCGCGGCTCCTCGGCATCGAGCTTCGAGGTCAGGCTCATTTTCCACGACGCTGTCAGTGCGATCTCGGTCGCGATGTCGCGCTTGAGGTGCCAACCCGCGCAATCCTGCTTCAGGTCGTGGACGGCGGTGCCGATGCGGGGCGCATTCGCGGCCGCACCCAGTCGCAGCACATACTCAGCGCGATGCGGCTGCATCTGCGCGAAGGCCAACTGCGGGCCCCCCAGGACGGCAGCGACGACGAAACACACCAGGCCACGCATCGCGGCACCTTGCGCATGCTGCTGCATCAGGTCAATCGTGCTTCACATGAAAATGCGAGAGATCGTGGCCGCATTCAGGCGGGGGCTCGGTCCGCCGGACCCAACGCCCGCGATGGCCCCGCCGACGCAGCAGGCCGATCTGATCGAGGTCTTCAAGCGCGAGCGGCAGATGGTGCTGACGCGCGAGGGTTTGGTCCTGAAGCGGTACCTTATCGCGCTCGGATTCGCGCCCGAGCGGCACAAGGAGCGCGAAGGCGACGGCCGAACGCCCGAAGGTCGCTACACGATCGATGCGCGCAATCCGCTGAGCGCCTTTCACCTGTCCTTGCGTGTCTCCTATCCCGGCGAGCGGGACAAAATGCATGCCGCCTCACTCAACGTGCCGCCCGGCGGCGACATCTACATCCACGGCCTGCCCAACGGCTGGCGCAAGGCCACGACTCCGCATCCGCGCCGCGACTGGACGACGGGCTGCATCGCGGTGAGCGATGCCGAGATCCGCGAAATCTGGTCTCGGGTACCGACCGGGATCTCGGTGGAAATCCATCCATGACGGGGCTGGAGTTCGTCTGCGCGGGTGAGCGCCTGGAGGCTCTGCCGATGGGCGCATTGCACTGGCCGGCCGAGCGCTTGCTCGCAGTGGCCGACCTGCACCTGGAGAAGGGTTCGTCCTATGCCGTGAACGCGCGCAAGCTGTTGCCGCGCTACGATACGCGCCAGACGCTGGGGGCGCTCGCCGCGCTGATCGCGGCGGTGCAGCCGCGAACGATCGTTTGCCTGGGCGACTCCTTCCATGATCGCGCCGCAGTCGAGCGCTTGCCCGAGGCAGAGCGTCTGGAGATCGAGCGGCTGACGGCACGCACACGCTTCGTGTGGATCGCCGGCAACCACGATCCGGCGCCGCCGCCCGCAGGGTGGGGCGAGGTCGCGGAAGAGATCAAGGCGGGGCCACTGATCTTTCGGCACGAGGCCCTGTTCGGGCCCGCCGACGGTGAGGTCTCCGGCCACTACCATCCCGTTGCCGCGCTCACGGTAAGGGGACGCGGCCTGCGTAGGCGCTGCTTCCTCACCGACGGGAGGCGGCTCATCCTCCCGGCATTCGGCGCCTATGCCGGCGGTCTCAACGCGCTCGACCCGGCGATTTCGCAGCTCTTCCCGGCTGACTACGACGCGCTGGTGGTCGGTCGCAACGCCGTGCGCCGCCTGTCGTGGCGGCAACTCCGGCCCGACGCGACCTTCAGATAGCGCGATCTATTTCGGCAGCTCGTACTTCAGCGTCACTTCGCCCAGGCCCTCGATCCTGCCGGTGGCGGTGCTGCCCGGCGGTACGAACTGGCAGGCGACCATGCTGCCCGACGAGACGATCATGCCCTTTCTCAGGCGCTTGCCGTGTTCGCCGAGTTTGTTCGCCAGCCAGGCCAGCGAATTGTAGCAGTGTCCCAGCACGTCGCCCGAATGGCCTTCGCGCACGACCTTGCCGTCGAAGGAGATCGAGCCGTTCAGATTGCCGAGATCCAGTTTCGCCCAGTTCCTGTTGGGCTTCGCCAGCAGGGAGCCGCCATTCCAGCCAGCGTCCATGATCAGCGGGTTGACCGCGAGGCGGCTGTAGTCGGCGCCACGATCCTCGATGAGCTCGAAACCCGCCCGCGCCTCGCCGACATATTGAGCGATCGAGTCCTTGTCGTAGGGCTTGCCCTTCGGCGCCGGCACATCTGCACTCACCGTCAGGATGATCTCGAGTTCTACGCCCAGCCGCGTCCAGCGGTCGGCGCGGACGGAGGCCTTGTGCTCGAACACGCGCTTCTTCCTGATCGGGCCATAGGCGGGGCCCTTGAGCCCGGTCTGAGCCAGGATCTGTGGCGAGGTCAGGGCGATCTTGTAGCCGACGAGCGGACCCTGCTTGACGACCTGCTTCTTGAGGAAGGCGTCCTGGACCTTGTAGGCGACGCGCTCGTCGTCGGTCGCGAACTGTGCCGGCCACCAGCCGACGACGGCGCGCGACTTGTCGACCTGGTGCAGCCATGTCGCGACCCTGGCGATGCTCAATGCCATGCGTTTCTTCCCCTTGCTTGGGTTCAACCGGCTCGCATAGTGCCACCATGACGGCGAAAGCGTTGCAAAATCTCGGACCCGTGCGGAGCGGCGCCGTCGTGGGCGTCGTTCTCGCCGGCGGCGAGGGACGGCGCATGGGACCGGGCGCGCTGAAGCCGCTGCGCCTGCTCGCTGGCCGGCCCATGGTGGCGCATGTCGTGGAGCGGCTGCGCCCGCAGGTCATGGATCTCGTGATCGTGGCCAACGATCTGGCGCCGGAATTCCGTGCTCTCGGAGTGCCGGTGATCGCCGATCCGCCCGACATCCAGGAAGCGGCGACGGGAGAGGGCCGGCGGCTCGGCCCCCTGGCAGGAATCCTGGCCGGCATGGAATGGGCGCGCCGGCACCATCCCCATTCCGGCTGGATTCTGACGGCTCCTGCCGACGTGCCTTTCCTGCCGCTGGATCTCACCGTCCGCCTGTGCGGGCTGATGCATGTGCCCGAGCCCGACGTTCTGATGGTGCGTCATGGCAACCGGCGCGAGCACACGGTCGCCATCTGGTCGGTGAAACTCGCGGCCGATCTTCGCCGCGCCATCCTGGAGGAGGGCATGCGGCGGGTCGAGACCTTCGCCCAGCGCTATGCCTTCGCGGAACTCGTCTGGCCAGGCAACGCCGCGCCGTTCCTGAACGTGAACACGCCGGCCGAACTCAGCGTGGCGATGGGTCGTCTGGAGCGAGTTCGATCACGTTCCCGTCGATGACGATCTTGCCGGCATTCTCGAAATTGACCGTGATGCGGTGGCCGATCATCGACTGGATCTGGCCCAGCCCCCAGTCGGGCCGGCCGGGATGGCGCACGAAGTCGCCGGGGCTGAAGAGCCCATTGCCGGGCTTGTCGAACACGTTTTCGTTACTCCCGCCCCGGGTTAGGATTGCCGGGGCCTGACGTCCTGCGGCCTTAATCTGCAGTATAGACTGGGCGTCGTCACGTTAGGGAGGAACTCTATGAATACGACCCGCTTCGCCATCGCCTCGGCCCTTGCGGCCGCGCTCGCGCTGCCGACCGCCGTCCAGGCTCAGGGCAACATGGAAAAATGCTACGGCATCGCAAAGGCTGGCAAGAACGATTGCCAGACCGCGAAGTCGTCCTGCGCCGGCACGTCGAAGAAGGACGCGCAGACTGACGCCTGGATCTCGGTGCCGAAGGGCGCGTGCGACAAGATCATCGGCGGCAAGCTGACCGCCAGCTGAGCATGCGACCGGTCGCCGGCATCGGGCTGCGCTCGCCGCATCTGGCGGAGATCGCGCGCGACCGGCCGTCGACCGGCTTTCTCGAGATCCATGCCGAAAATTATCTGGCAAGGTCTCCCGCGGTGCAGACCGTCGAGCAGCTGCGGCAGGACTACGAATTCTCAGTCCACGCCGTCGGCCTGTCGCTCGGTTCGATCGACGGTCCTGACGAAACGCATCTGGGTCGCGTAGCCGCCCTGATCGAGCGTCTCCAGCCCGCGCTGGTCTCCGACCATCTCTCCTGGAGCATCGCGGGCGACCGCTACTTCAACGACCTGCTGCCTTTGCCCTATACAGAGGAAGCGCTCGATGTCGTCGTGCGCAATGTCGACCGGCTGCAGGAGCGGCTGCGGCGGCAGGTGCTGATCGAAAATCCGTCCTGCTACCTGGCTTTCGCGCACTCGACCCTGTCCGAGCCTGAATTCCTGACCGCGCTGGTGCGCCGCAGCGGCTGCGGCTTGCTGCTGGACGCCAACAACATCGCGGTCACGGCGCACAACCTGCGGCTCGCGCCGGTAGCCTGGCTCGACGGGCTGCCGGCGTCGGCCATCGGCGAATATCACCTGGCCGGCCACGCCGTGAACGACGCGGACGGCGAGGCGATCCTGATCGACGATCACGGCAGCCCGGTCGGCGACGGCGTATGGGCGTTGTTCGACGAGATCGTGCGCCGCTACGGGCCGCGGCCGACGCTGGTCGAATGGGACACCGACCTTCCGGCCCTCCCGATCCTGCTCGACGAGGCGGCACGGGCGGCGCGAGCGCTCAATAAGGGTGCGGAAGCCGATGCTCGCGCTGCGTGACCTGCAGGCGGCCTTCGCGGCGCACCTGAAGGGCGAGGACCGGCTCGACCTGGCCGGTGTCGTCGTCGGCGACACGATCTCCGCCTCGGCTCGCCTCCGTGTCCATCGCCGTCACGTGGCGCAGAGTCTCGCGACAGCCCTCGGCGCCACGTTCCCGACCGTCGAGGCAATCGTCGGTGACGCGTACTTTCAGGCCATGGCCCAGGCCTTCGCCGTGCAGGAGCTGCCGCGCCAACCGGTGCTGGCCGAGTATGGGGCGGACTTCCCGGCCTTCGTTGCGGGCTACGGGCCCGCGGCCGCACTGCCCTACCTGGCCGACATGGCCCGGCTCGACTGGGCCCTGAACCTGGCTTTCCATGCGCCCCTGGAGGGCAGGCTTGGCGCGCCGGACCTTACAGGCTTGCCGCCCCAGCGCCTGTTCGAACTGAGGGTGGCTCTGGCGGCCGGTTCGGCCTTGGTCCGGTCGTCTTACCCCATCGATCGAATCTGGCACGCGTCCCAGCCGGATGCGACGGTCGGGACCGTTTCCCTGGAGGAGGGGGCGGCGTCGGTGATCGTCCTGCGCCGGCCCGACGATGCGGCCTTCGCAAGCTTGAATCCGGCAGAAGCGGCTTTCGTGACGGCGTTGGACGAGGGGGGCAGCCTGGGGGAAGGGGCCGAAGCTGCGATTGCCCTCGAACCTGCCTTCGATCCGTCTGCAACTTTTGCGAGGCTGCTTGCTTTGCAGGCATTTGCTGCGTTGCAACAAGCGCCCTGACGCAGATACCGAAAAAGCCTCCAAATCTTGCGATTATTACAACTCGTGTAATTGTTGCGATGCACGGCTGAATCGGCCTGCCGGCCTTAAACCTTCTTGCTCCGGAAGGGCTCATCCCTATACTCCGCGCGCTTCGAAAAGGGTCCACCTTCCCCTGGTGGACTGTCGTGGCTTCGAGTGGAGTTGCCGACGATGTCGATTACGTTGCCGCAGAATTATCGGCCGACAGAACGTGAAGCTTTCATGAATCCGATGCAGCAGGAGTACTTCCGGCAGAAGTTGCTGAAGTGGAAGGGCGAGCTGATCGACGAATCCAATCAGACGCTGCAGAACATGCAGGAAGAGAGCCTGGCGCAGCCTGATCTGGCCGATCGAGCGACCGCCGAGACCGACCGCTCGCTGGAGTTGCGGACCCGGGATCGTTTCCGCAAGCTGATCTCGAAGATCGACCAGGCGATGAAGTCGATCGAGGAAGGTACCTACGGATACTGCGAGGAGACCGGGGAGCCGATCTCGCTGAAGCGTCTCGAGGCCCGTCCGATAGCGACCCTCTCGGTCGAGGCGCAGGAGCGCCACGAGCGCATGGAGCGGACCCGCCGCGACGAAGGCAACGACTGAAATAAAAAGGCCCGCGGTTGCGGGCCTTTTCTTTTGAGGCTCTCGTAGCGGCGATCAGGCCTTGGCTTCGTCCTGCATGGCCTGACGATTGAGTGCGCGGCCGGCCTGGCCGCCGCCCGGCTTGCCATCGCGCCACGCGAACGCGCCGTTGCAGATCACCATGTCGATACCCTTCGCCGGGGAGATCGGCTTCTCGAACGTGGCCGTGTCGATCACCGTTGCCGGATCGAAGATGCAGAGGTCGGCATAGAAGCCGGGCTTTACCTCGCCGCGCTTGGCGAGATGGAAGCGCTGCGCCGAATACGACGTCATGCGGCGCACCGCGTCCTCCAGCGGGAAGAGCTTGAGGTCGCGCGAATAGTGGCCGAGCACGCGCGGGAAGGTGCCCCACAGGCGCGGGTGCGGATGGGCGTCGAACGGGATGCCGTCCGAGCCGATCATGGCGCCGGGATGGGCCATGGCAGCCTGCACGTCGTTCTCGTCCATCATGAAATAGATGGCGCCGGCCGGCTGGATGCGGTCGGCGGCTTCCTTCATCGAGCAGCCCATCTCCTCGGCAATCTCCTTGAGGTCGCGGCCGCTCATGCCCGGGACCTTGTCGGACCAGGTGATCAGCACCTTGTCGGCGCGTTCCAGCATGTCGCTGCGCAGGATCGTCGAGCCCGCGACGTAGGGATAGACGTCGAAGGCGATCTGCTGCTTCTTCATCGCCTCGTTGAAGTGCGGCAGCGTTTCCTTCATGCGGCCGAAGTTGGAGCGGCCGGAGCATTTGTGATGCGAGACGATGATCTCGGCCCCGACGCGGCGGCCGATCTCGAAGGTCTCGTCCATCGCCTTCAGGATATGGTCGCCCTCGTCGCGCATGTGGGCGGTGTAGACGCCGCCCCACTTGCCGAGCGGGGTGGCCACTTCGACCACTTCGTCGGTCGAAGCGTGACTGGACACGGCATAGAACAGGCCGCTCGACATGCCGATCGCGCCCTGCTCGAGGCTCTGGTCGAGCAACTCGCGCATCTGCTTGATCTCGGGTGCTGTGGCGACGCGGTTCAAGTCGTCGCCCATCGAGTTGATGCGCAGCGTGCCGTGACCGATCAGGAAGGCGCCGTTGATCGCGGGCCTGGCAGCGTCGACCTTGGCGGCAAAGTCGCCGAAGTTCCTGGAGAGGTTCTCCTTCTTCTTGATGATCAGGGACATCCAGTGGCCGACGTCGGGCCGCACATACGGCGCGGCCGAGACGCCGCAATTGCCGCAGACCACCGTCGTGACACCCTGGCTGGCCTTCATCGCCATGGAGGGATTGTCGATCAGCGCGGTGTCGTCGTGTGTGTGAACGTCGATGAAGCCCGGCGCCACGACCTTGCCCGCGGCGTCGATCTCGTTGTCGCCCCGGAGCGTGCCCGGCGCCTCGACCGCGACAATGCGATCGCCCTTCACCGCCACGTCGGCGGCGAACAGCTTCCTGCCCGTTCCGTCGGCCACCTGGCCGTTGCGGATGACGATGTCGTAAGTGGCCATGGGAACTCCTAGGCGTCGTTGCGGCCGAGCCGCATGTCGAGGTCGAAAGGGTAGAGCGGGCGCTTGACCCGCTCGTACTTGAAGAGCTTGAGATCGGATGCGGTGCAGCCGTCGCCATCGCACATCACGATGTGCTTGGCGATCGGCTCGAAGCCGGCGCGGAAATGCTGGCGCGACTTGATGAGCACGTACTTCTGGCGGCGCGGATCGATGCCGCAATGGGTGAAGACCCCGAGGTCGTAGGGCTCGGCGCGCTTCTCCGACACCACGATCTGCATCTTGCCGGTGTCGAGCACGGCCGTGCGGCCCATGCGGACGGTGGTTCCGGTGGCCATCGGGCCGGTCACGGTGAACTGGCCGTCGGTGATGGCCTTCACCTTGCCGGTGACCTTGAGCGGCTTGCCCTTCAGGCCCATGGCCGGCATGTCGATCTTGCCGCCCAGCTCGAGCGTGACTTCGGCGCCGACGCCCGCCTTGATCATCTGCTCGACGCAGGCCGGATCGCAGATCGGGCCGGCGCAGGCATCCTCGAGTTCCTGCTTCATCGCCTCTTCGATGACGCTCATCACGTCCTGGGTGCCACCCGAGGCGGTATTGTCGCCGTGGTCGGCCATCACGACGGGCCCGCCGTCATAGGATTTGGCACGCGCCACCTGGACCGACAGCGGCTCGGGATGGAAGAGAAAGCCTTCGCGCTTCTCCCAGGCCGTATCGAGGATGCGGTTGAGCAGGACCTCGCCCTCCGCCGTCCGCTGGTCGCAGACGATGACCGAGGAGAGGGCGAGATGGGGGATGTCGGCCTGCGGGAAGCCGCCGAACACCGAAGCGTTCAGCACCTCGCCGGTGTCCTCGGCCTGGTTGGCCATGCCCATCAGCGTCTTCATCGGCTCGCGCGAAGGCGTATGGACCAGCGAACTGCTCATGATCGGGCGATTGCCCCACACCATCTTCGGTTCGATCTCCCCCGCGAGGGTCCTCATCAGCGTACGGCCGGCCCGGCGGGCCGTGTCTGCCATGTCGATGTGCGGGTAGGTCCGGTAGCCGGTCATGATCGTGGCGCCGTTCACCATGGCGTCGGTCATCTGGGTGTGGAAGTCGAGCGCGACTGCGATCGGCACATCCGGCGCGATCTTGCGGATGCGGTTCAACAGCTCGCCTTCCCCGTCGTCGTAGTGTTCCGCCACCATGGCGCCGTGCAGGGCGAGGAGGACGGCGTCACAGCCTTTTTTGACCTCATCCACGATAGCGGCCGTCATCTGCTCGTAGGCCGCCCTGGTGACCAGGCCCGACGGGTGGGCGGAGGCGGCCATCGGAACGGTGAATTCGGCGCCGGCCTTGCGGGCCACCTCGATGAACCCGCCCAGCGAGGTGTTGGTGCCTTCGGCCTCCTTGATGGCGCTCGGACCGCTCAGGGAGCCCGCCCGGGCGAAGGATTCGATCGGGGTGGGCAGGGGCGAGAACGTATTGGTCTCGTGCATCATCATTGCGACTACGAACTTCTTGGCCAACGACCCCTCCATCCTGGGCTTAACTATTTGAACACCTTATATAAATCGCACACCTCGCGCGTTTGCTGAAGCAATGCGCCTGATGCAAAGCTGCATCGCACTATTATTGTGCGTTGCAGAAACGACACACCCTCTCAGCGACATCAACGAACGCTAAATATGTGAATTCAGGGCCCTTTTTCGCTCTTGCATTCTCTTCGCAGGTGCACCATTCTTTGGGGGCAGCAAACGCTACCTCGGTAGCCGCATTGTTTGCTGTATGCCCGTCTTGGGCGTTTCCTCCCTAAACTCGGGCCGCGCTTGTCGCGGCCCTTTTTTTTGCCCGTTCGGTTCGATCGGGAGTGTCGTTACAGATGCGCGCCGAGGGCTATTCGGCCGCCAAAGGCCGATATTGCAGGGTTTCCCGCGCCTGCTGGCCCATTTCCTCCAGAAATCCGGTGATCATCCGGGCGAACACGCCGGCGACCGGAAGTCTCTCATGCCGGCCCTCGTCCATGTAGAGCGCCCGGTTGATCTCGATCTGCAGGGTGTGACGGGCGAGAGCGGGCCGGCCGTAGCGCTGGGTCGTGAAGCCGCCGGCGTAGGGCTGGTTGCGCTGCACCCGCAGGCCGCGTGCGCGAAACCAGCGTTCGGCGCAGGCCACCAGCTCGGGTGCGCAGGCTTCGCCATGATTGTCGCCCAGGACGATATCGAGTCGCTGATCGGGCTCGCGGGCGCTGAAATTGGAAGCCGAGGACGGCATCGAGTGGGCGTCGATCAGCAGGGCCCCGCCGAAGCTGCTGTAGGTATGCTCGACCAGCAGGGACAGGGTCTGGTGATAGGGCCGCCAGCAGGTTTCGAGCCGGTGCTCGATCGTCTCGGAGGGAACGCGGCCGCGGTAGATCGCTTCGCCACTGGCGGCGACCCGTGGGATCATGCCCAAGCCGGCCGCCACCCGGGTCGTCCGGTGGTTGAGCGGCCGTGGCAGAGGACCTTCGAACATGCCGGGATCGAGTTCGTAGGGCTCGCGATTGGCATCGACGTAGGAGCGCGGAAAGCGGGCGGCCAGGAACGGCATGCCGAGCGACGGCGCGGCGGCGAACAGCTCGTCGACGAAGGCATCTTCCGCCCGGCGGAGTGCGGAGAGCGGAACCGCCGCCTGCTCGAGGAAGGAGGCGGGATAGACCGAGCCGCTATGCGGCGAGGCGACGACCACCGGGACGGTCTGGTGCGCCGGCAGGCGGCAATCCAGGGCCTCATGATCGGACAGGACCGGGACAAAATCCATTCCATGGTCATAGCCGGTGCGACCGCGCGCGTCACCCTTCGCGCTCTTGCCAATCCGCCGGCCGCGATGTAGACGACCGGGCTTCCGCGCTAACGGGTGTTTTCGACCCCCGGCAGCACAGGCGATGGGCGCGTAGCTCAGCGGTAGAGCACTGTCTTGACATGGCAGTGGCCACAGGTTCGATCCCTGTCGCGCCCACCATCGCCTTCTCTCCAGCAGCCCTTGATCGGAAGCCTGTGTCGAGGCACCAGTACAGGATGGCTGGAGTTCCGATGTCCGACTTTTATTCGCTCTATTCCCATGAATTCGTCCGCGTGGCCTGCTGCGTGCCGCGCACCCGCGTGGCCGATGCGGCCTACAATCTGGCCGAGACGCTGAAGCTCGCCGCCCGGGGCGACAAGGCGAGGGCGGCCGTCATGGTCTTTCCCGAGCTGGGTCTGTCTTCCTATGCCATCGAGGACCTGCTGCTGCAGGACGCGCTGCTCGACGAAGTCGAGCGCTCGGTCGCCAAGGTCGTCGAAGCCTCGCGCAAGCTCTTTCCGGTCCTGATCGTCGGGGCGCCGCTCCGGGTGGCCAACAGGCTCTACAACACGGCGGTCGTCGTCCATCGCGGCAAGGTGCTGGGCGTGGTTCCCAAGACCTACCTGCCGAACTATCGCGAGTTCTACGAAAAGCGCCATTTCATCTCCGGCGCCAACGTCATCAGCCACGAGATCGAGCTGGCCGGGCAGACCGCGCCGTTCGGCACCGACCTGCTGTTCAAGGCGGCCGGCATCGATCTCACCTTCCATGTCGAGATCTGCGAGGACGTCTGGGTGCCGATCCCGCCGTCGAGCCACGCGGCGCTCGCCGGTGCCGAGCTTCTGGTGAACCTGTCGGCCAGCAACATCACGATCGGCAAGGCCGAGGCGCGACGGCTGCTGTGCGGCAGCCAGTCGATGCGGGCGGTCGCGGCTTACGCCTATTCGGCGTCGGGGCCGGGCGAATCGACCACCGATCTCGCCTGGGACGGTCATGCCGCAATCTACGAACTGGGCGATCAGCTCGTCGAATCACCGCGCTTCGAGAAGGACTCGTCCCTGATCCAGGCCGATATCGACCTCGGCCGCATCCGCCAGGAGCGCCTGCGCTACAACGGCTTTGCCGATTGCGCGCTGCAGGAACGGGAGCGCGTCGAGCGCTTCCGGCAGGTCCCCTTCGCGTTCGATCCGCCAAAGAATCGCGTCATGCTTGAGCGCGCCGTCGAGCGTTTCCCCTATGTGCCGTCGGATCCGGCCAAACTGCGCGACAATTGCTACGAGGCCTACAACATCCAGGTTCAGGGCCTGGCGCAGCGACTGCAGTCGAGCCGCACGGAGAATGCCGTCATCGGCGTTTCGGGCGGTCTCGATTCGACGCATGCGCTGATCGTCACCTGCCGGGCGATGGACCAGCTCGGCCTCAGCCGCAAGAACGTCTTCGCCTACACCATGCCGGGCTTCGGAACCTCCGACAAAACCCACAAGAATGCCTGGCTGCTGATGAAGGCGCTGGGCGTCACGGCGGCGGAGATCGACATCAAGCCGGCGGCGAACCAGATGCTGGCCGACATCGGCCATCCCTTCGCAAAGGGCAAGAAGGTCTACGACGTCACCTTCGAAAACGTGCAGGCCGGGCTGCGCACCGACTATCTTTTCCGGCTGGCCAACCAGCAGCACGGCCTGGTCGTGGGAACGGGCGATCTTTCGGAGCTCGGCCTGGGCTGGTGCACCTACGGCGTGGGCGATCACATGTCCCACTACAATCCCAACGGCTCGGTCTCCAAGACGCTGATCCAGCACCTGATCCGTTTCGTCGCCGCCTCCGGCGACGTCAGTCGGGATACCGCCGCCATCCTGCATGACATCCTGAACACCGAAATCTCGCCCGAACTCATCCCGGCCGGCGACAAGGGCGTGGTGCAGGCAACCGAGAGCTTCGTCGGTCCCTATGCCCTGCAGGACTTCAACCTGTTCTACCTGACACGGCTCGGCTACCGGCCGTCGAAGATCGCCTTCCTTGCGTGGAATGCCTGGCACGACATCGAGAAGGGCGCGTGGCCGGCCAACCTGCCGGAAGGAACGCGGCGGGCCTATACGCTGGAAGAGATCCGCAGCTGGCTTGCGCTGTTCCTGCGCCGCTTCTTCACCAACCAGTTCAAGCGCTCGGCGCTGCCCAACGGACCCAAGATCTCGTCCGGCGGCTCGCTCTCGCCGCGCGGCGACTGGCGGGCGCCGTCGGACGGCAGCCCCGACGTGTGGCTCGAGGAAATGAAGACGATTCCCCAGGCCAAGGGTAAATAGCCGTCACGACTTTTACGCGGCGAGTTGGCCGTCGTTTGCGCGCTGCGGCCAAAATGCTACTGACGCTCGAAGCAAGCGCGTAGGGAGGGTTCGATGCCACTCGAGATCAAGCAGACGGTCCAGCAGATGGTCGACGAGGCCAACAGCCAGATCGAGACGTTGCCGCTCGCCGAAGCGATGAAGATCCACGGCCAGCCGGGCGTCACCTTCATCGACATTCGCGACGTGCGCGAACTGTGGCGCGACGGAACCATTCCCGGCGCCATCAACGTGACGCGCGGCATGCTCGAAATGTGGATCGACCCCAAGAGCCCCTACGCCAAGGACTATTTCCAGACCGGCAACAAGTTCGTGTTCTTCTGCGCCGGCGCCTGGCGCTCGGCGCTGTCGACCAAGACGGCGCAGGATATGGGCCTCACGCCGGTCGCCCACTTCGAGGGCGGCTTCGGCGCCTGGAAAAAGGCCGGCGGTCCGGTGGAGACGGTCGAGCCCAAGAAGTAGGTCGCGGCCATGTGTCCCGATCGGCTGACCGGGCAGCCCGTCGTGTCGCAACCCGTCGTGCCGCAGCCGATCGTCGACGACATTCCCGATTTCACGTCGATCCCGGCGCTCGTCGCACGGCATGCGCGCACCCATCCCGACAAGCCGGCGGTGACGTGCGACGGCATCGTGCGAAGCTGGGGAGCGTTCGACGGCCGCATCAACAAGGTCGCGCGGCGGCTCTCTGAAATGGGCCTGGGCCGCGGCGACAAGATCGCCATCCTGGCCGCCAACTCGATCGAGTATCTGGAAACCTTCATGGGCGGCCTGCGGGCCGGCGTCTGCGTCGTGCCGCTCTCGACCATGGCGGCGGCCGATGCGCTCGAGAAGATGCTCGACGATTGCGACGCCAAGGTCCTCGTCCTGTCCGATCAGTATCGTGCGCTGGTCGAGCCGTACGAGGCGCGTCTGGGCAAGCTCGTGGCCGCTGGCCGCATCGCCTACGACTTCACGCGGCCGGGCTGGCAGGGTTTCGAGGCCTGGCTGGCATCGGCGAGCGATGCGCCGTTCGAGACGGCGATCGAGCCGCTGGACGACTTCAACATCATCTACAGCTCCGGCACGACCGGCCTGCCCAAGGGCATCCTCCACTCGCACGCGCTCCGCAGCCAGCTTCCCGTGCGCTTCCCGGCCTTCGACTACGGGCCGGACACGATCTCCCTGGTCTCGACGCCGCTTTATTCCAACACCACGCTGGTTGCGCTGCTGGCGACCGTGGGCGTGGGCGGCACGTCGATCCTGATGCGCAAGTCCGACGTGGTGAAGTTTCTCGAACTGGCACAGGCCGAGCGGGTGACGCATGCCATGCTGGTGCCGGTGCAGTATCAGCGCATCCTGGCCCATCCCGACTTCGACAAATACGACCTCGGTTCCTTCAAGGCCAAGCTGTCGACCAGCGCGCCGTTGCGGGCCCAGGTTAAGGCCGACTGCCTGAAGCGCTGGCCCGGCCGCCTGATCGAAATCTACGGTCTTACCGAGGGCGGCGGGAGCTGCATGCTCGAAGCCAACCTGTATCCCGACAAGCTCCACACGGTCGGCAAGGCGGGCTTCGGCGTCGAACTGAAGATCCTGGATGAGCAGGGCCGCGAACTACCGCAGGGCGAGGTCGGCGAGATTGCGGGCCGCGCCGAGATGATGATGAAGGGCTACTACAAGCAGGACGACAAGACGCGCGAGCTGTTCTGGTATGATGCCGACGGCCGGCTGTTCTTCAAGTCGGGCGACATGGGCAAGCTCGACGAGGATGGTTTCCTGATCCTGCTCGATCGCAAGAAGGACATGATCATTTCCGGCGGATTCAATGTCTATGCTGCCGACATCGAGGTCCTTCTGCTAAAGCATCCCGACGTGATCGACGCCGCCGTGATCGGCGTGCCGAGCGAGCAGTGGGGAGAATCGCCGATGGCGCTGTGCGTGCGCCGCGACGGTGCGGCCACGGGCGAAGAGACGGTCCGCGAATGGGCGAACGGCCAGCTCAGCAAGACGCAGCGGCTCGTCGCCGTCGAATTCCGCGACTCGCTTCCGCGCAGCACCATCGGCAAGATCATGAAGCGAGAGCTGCGGGCTCCCTACTGGGAAGGCCGGACAGCCAAGATCTGATGGCCAGGATTCGAGGATAGACATGACCGAACCGACGCTCCGTTCCGCCCACCTCTTCACGCTGGCCCTCGAGGTCGATCCGAATGTCACCGACGTCGGCGAGACCCCCTATGGCCGTCGGCGCATTGCCACGGTCACCGGCGGCACGTTCGCGGGGGACGAGTTGCGCGGCACCGTCCTGCCGGCGCCGGCCGGCGACTGGCTGCTGCTGCGACGCGACGGCATCCTGCAGCTCGACGTGCGGCTCACGCTCAAGACCGACGACGGACACCTCATCTACATGAGCTATCGCGGCATGCGGCACGGACCGGCCTGGGTGATGGAGCAGCTCAACATGGGTGTGAAGGTGGATCCGAGCCAGTATTACTTCCGCGCCACGCCGTGGTTCGAGACGGCGTCGGACAAGTATCGCTTCCTCAACCGCATCGTCTGCGTCTCGACCGGCCGGCGCGAGGCCGCCGGACCGGTCTACGAAGTCTTCCAGATCCTCTGATGGTCGACCTGCCGACCCTCGCTTTGTTCGGTTTGGCGGCGAGGCTGTCGCTCCGCAGCAGGTCTCGGACACTCATGTCATCCTGAGCGCCGCGAAAGATCTCACGCCAGCCACGCAGTCGCCTGGTCGCTCCGTTAGGTCCTTCGCGGCGCTCAGGACGACATATCAGGAGCCTGACGCGATCTTCTCCAGCACGGGCAGGATGTATTCGCGGAATCTGGCCGGGTTTTCGCTCATCGGGAAGTGGCCCAGTTCCTTCATGACCTGTACCTCCGCGCCGGGAATCTGCGCCGCCGTCCGCAGGGTGTCTTCGGCGGTGCAGGAGAAGTCGTACTCGCCGGTCAGCAGGTAGAGCGGGCAGACCGTGGTGTCGATCGACTTCACCTTCTCGCGCAGGTCGCCGTCGACGCGATAGAAGTAGAGATCGCCTTTGAAGATGCCGGGGCCGCCCTGCATATACATCCACAGCGTCTCGTGGCGGCTCGTCGGCGGACTTTGCGGCGCGATCAAGCCGGAGATCAACGCGGCGCAGACTTCGCCACCGTGGACGTCGGGCCGATGCAGCCACGCCGTGTCGTACCAGGGCTGCTGGAAGTCTGCCGCCTCGAGCGCCACCAGGGCGCGGAACTCGGTGGCATGCGCGATCGCGAGATTGAGCACGATGCGGCCGCCAATGGAGCAGCCCATCACCACCGGCCGGTCGAGCTCCAGCGCCTGGCAGAAGGCGCGGATGGCGGCTGTGTAGGACGCCGTGGTCAGCCGATACTCGGTTTTTTCCCAGCCCTCTGGCGGCGTCGATTTGCCGTGCCACGGCATGTCGAACGCGATCACGCGGAAGCGGCTCGTGATCTCGGGATCGGCGAGAAGGTGACGGAACTGGCGATTGTCGGCGCCGGCCGTGTGCAGGCAGACGAGCGGAATGCCCTGTCCGGCTTCCTCGAAGTAGAGGCGGTGCCGCGTGCCGTCGATGTCGAGCCGCAGGTAGCGGCCAATCATGGGGTCGAGAACCGGGGCCATGTCAGAGTTGCTCCGGGAGGCGGCGCGGTAGCGCCAGCAGGTCTTTGAAGAATTGCAGGTTCTGCAGCAGCGGGCGCAGGTCGCCTTCGAGCGAGGCGGCGCCGCGCTTGGTCAGGGCGAACAGGTCGTGCCAGCCGGGGGCGGGAATCTTCTGCCAGTGATTGCGCCATGCCTCTGCCGTGCCGCGCACGGTGAAGACTGTGGACCGCATGAGCCTGGGGCCGCGGTCGAAGGCGGCAATGGCGCCCTGCGCGAGCGTCAGATGGAAGGGCTCGGTGCCGATGTCGACCCGACACTCGACGTTCAGCCAGTGGCCGCGTCTCAACAGGTCGGCGTCGTCAGCGAGGAGGTCGGGCAGGCGTGCGAAGCGATCGGCAGGACTCATTCCTGCAGTATGTACTCGATCGTCGACCCATCGGAAGCCTTGAAAGTCGCCTTCACCCAGCGGCCGCGGTCGTCGAACCACTGGTCCATGAGCACGTCGCCGGAATAGGAATAGCGGGTTGCTTCCAGCGTGCCGTTGGCCGTCTTGATCGTTTCGCGCCCCCTGGCCGTGATCTGGACCTTGGCGAGAGCGCCGTTCTGGCTGTTGAGCATCGCCGACTGCTTGATCTGGTTCAGGTTCCAGTGTGTCGACGGCATCGTGCTTGCGGGAAGCGTCTCCTGATTGACGCGGCCCTGCTGGAAGCCGACATCGTTGGTCGACATCTTCGGAGCGCCGATGCCGTCGCGGACGACCGAAACGCCGCCCGCTTCCTGCTTGGCCTTCACCCCATACTTGGTGCCGTTGTCGTCGGTCTGGGTCGAGATCGATTCGAACGTATTGCCGCTCCAGACTTCCTGGCCCCGATGCATGTAGCGGTACATGGTCAAGCCGAGCGCCTTGACCGCGAAGTCGATCGAGGTCGTGACGATACGCTTGTCGCCGTTCTGCTGGAACGTGAGCGTGTGAGTTCCGATCCGTTCGCCGTTACGAAAAGCGGCGAAAACATGGCTGGGCCCGTACGGCATGTCCTGCGCAGCCAGCACACCCGCCGAGCCGCAGCAGCCCACCGTTATCAGCGCAACAATCAGACGACGCATCATCATTTTTGGCTCCTGGTCTCTTGTACGCCCCGAGGAGGTGCCAGATCAGTCCCTTAGACGACCCGATCGACCTTCAACTGGGCGATAGCGGCGGGATCGTAGCCAAGTTCCTGCAATATCTGGTCCGTATGCTCGCCCAGCGTCGGCGCACGGCGCCGGATGGTGAGGGGGGTGCGCGAGAGTTTCACCGGCTCCTGCAGCACAGGTACGCCCATTTTGGCGCCGGGATAGTCCATCGAGTGGAAGAATTCCGCTTCCTGAACGTGCTTGTCGTCGAGTGTCTGCTGCGGCGTGTAGACCGGACCGGCCGGAATGCGGTTGGCCTCGAGCGCCGCGAGCGCCTCCGCAACGGTTCGGTCGTCGCACCATTTCTGCATGATGGCCGACAGCGCTTCACCATTGTCGCCGCGCGCGAGATCGTCCTTGAAGCGCGGGTCGGCAGCCAGGCCCTCGTCGCCCATGAGTTTGCACCAGCGCACGAACAACGGCTGGCCGATCGTCATGGCGTAGATCCAGCCGTCCTTGCACTTGAACGTGTCGGAGGGACCCGCGGTGAAGCCGCGGTTGAGGGTGGCGATGCGGTTGAGGCCGAGCATGGCCTGCTCGATCAGATGGCCGTTGGTGATGTTGATGGCCGTGCGCAGAAGGGCGGTTTCGACCTTCTGCCCCTTGCCGCTCTTGGCGCGGTCCATGAGGGCGGCGAGCACGCCGACGGTGTTGAGCAGCGCCGTGCCGAAATCGACGAACGGGGCGTTCATGCGAGTCGGCGTCTCGCCGTCGCCCGAGAGATGCATGGCGCCCGACATCGCCTGGCCGATCGTGTCGAAGCCGACGCGGGTCTTGTAGGGTCCTTCCGATCCGAAGGTCGAGGTCGTGGCCAGGATGATGCGCGGATTGAGGGCGGAGATGGTTTCGTAGTCGATTCCCATCTTCTGCAGGTCTTCGTAGGGCAGGTTGGCGATCACGATGTCGGAAGCCGCCACCAGCTTCTTCACGATTTCGCGGCCCTCGGGTTTCATCGGGTTGAGGGTGAGGCCCAGCTTGTTGCGGCCCATCTGGAGGAACATGGCGCCGTCGCCGCCCTCCACGACCGGGGTCACCCAGCGGTCCTCGCTGCCTTCGAGCTTCTCGACGCGGATCACCTCGGCGCCGAGATCGGCCAGCATGGTGCCGCAGAACGGACCGGCGATGTAGCGGCCGAAATCGAGTACGCGGATGCCTTCAAGAACGCCTGACATTGCTTCTGCCTCCCTGGCGCCGGCCTTCGCGGGCCGTGCTGCGACGGAGCATTAGCAGAGGTCGGAGAGCGGTTCTATTCCACGACGAGTTCCGGTCCGCCCCGGATCAGGGCACCGAGCGTCAATCGAAGAAGGTATTGGGCTTCAGGAAGACCGCGAGCATGAGGCAGCCTTCGTCGGTCCAGGCATCGTGGCGGCTGCCGGCCCGCCGCCAGACATAGTTGCCGGCCCGGCAAACGCCGGCGTGATCGGCAAACGATCCCTCGAGCACGTAGGTCTGCTCGATGGCGACATGCTCGTGCGCTGGCAGGCGGGCGCCCGGCGCCCAGCGCATCAGCACGGTCGAGAGGCCGGTTTCCTTCTGTTCCATCAGGATCTTCCAATCGACCCCGGGAAAGCGTGTCGGCTGCCACGGCACGTCTGCAACCTCGACATATGTCGAGTCCGCGACGAGTCCGGCCAGCGTCTCGACGTTCATGCAGCGGCCTTGCGGCGCGCCGCCGTCAGCGTGCCGCCGCGCATGACATGGCCGGGCAGGGGGCGACCGACGATCTGCTCGGCGAGCTTGGCGACCTCGATCAGGCGTTCGATGTCGAGGCCGGTCTCCACGCCCATCTCCTCGCACATGAAGGCGAAATCCTCGGTGCAGATGTTGCCGGCGGCGCCGTCGGTCGCGGCGAACGGGCAGCCGCCCAGGCCTGCGACCGAGGCGTCGAACCTGGTGACGCCCAGGCGCAGGCCGGCATAGGCCGCCGCCGTGCCGGTCCCGCGCGTGTCGTGCAGATGCAGCGCGATTTCGAGATCGGGCCACTTGGAGCGGACGGCACCGATCAGCCGTTCGACAGAAGCCGGCGTTGCCCACCCCATGGCGTCGGTGAGCTTGATGCCCTTCAGCTTGAAGCCGGCCAACTCGGCCTCGTCGAGCGCCAGCTGCACACGCTGCAGGATCAGCTCGGTCGACAGTTCGCCTTCATAATTGCAGCCGAAGGCGCCCAGGATCACGCCCCATTCGACCGGCATGCCGCGGTCCTTGAAGGTCTTGAGCGACAGGCGCTGCTCGACCATGGCGTCGGGCACAGACTTGCCGATGTTCTTGCGTGAAAATGTGTCGGAGGCGGTGACGCGCACGCCGCCATCGACGTGCAGGGGCCCGCGCAAGGCGCGCTCGAGGCCCTGCTGGTTCAGCCACAGCGCGCTGTACTGGATGCCGGGCTTCAGGTCGATCCGGGACGCCACTTCCTCGGCATCGGCCATCGTCGGCACGCGCTTGGGATTGACGTAGGAAACGCAGGCGATTCGCTTCAGTCCGGTGTCCGCAAGCGCCTCGATGAGGCGGACCTTGTCGGCCACCGGGATGATCTTCTTTTCCGACTGGAAGCCCTCGCGAGGCCCCTCCTCGTCAATGGTCACGCGCTTGGGAAGGTCGGACATCGAAGTCTCCTGATCTTCGGGAGGAGGGCGGTCAGCCCTCCTCTTCCACGAATGCTTCTTTGCGTGCCTTTTTGAAGCTCGGGATGGCCATCAGAATCAGCAGCAGGGTCGTCGTGATGAGCAGGCCGAGGCTGATCGGGCGCTCCAGGAAGACCATCGGATCGCCACGCGACAGCAGCATGGCACGCCGGAAATATTCCTCCATCTGCGGCCCCAGCACCAGGCCCAGAAGGAACGGGGCGCCTTCGCAGCCGAGGCGGACGAAGATGTAGCCCAGCACGCCGAAGGCGGCGACCTGCATGACGTGGAACGTACTGTTCTGCAGGCTGTAGGCGCCGATGCAGCAGAACAGCAGGATCGCCGGCGCCAGGAAGCGGTACGGCACGGTCAGCAGCTTCACCCAGATGCCGATCATCGGCAGATTGATGATGACCAGCATGGCGTTGCCGATCCACATCGACGCGATCATGCCCCAGAAGAGGTCGGGTTTTTTGGTCATGACCTCGGGCCCCGGCTGGATGCCCTGGATGATCATGGCGCCGACCATCAGCGCCATGACGGCGTTTGACGGGATGCCGAGGGTGAGCATCGGGATGAACGAGGTCTGGGCAGCGGCGTTGTTGGCTGCCTCCGGCGCCGCGACACCCTCGACCGCGCCCTTGCCGAACTTGCTCGGGTCCCTCGAGATCTTTTTCTCCAGCGTATAGGCCGAGAAGGCGCCGAGGGTCGGACCGCCACCCGGCAACACGCCAAGGGCAGCCCCCAGGAATGTGCCTCGGAGTGCCGCGGGAATTGCGCGCCGGACTTCGTCCATGGTTGGCCACAGCGACGTGACCTTGATGGTGCCACCGGTTCGGGTGAGATGTTTCTCCAGGTTCACCACGATCTCGGCGATGCCGAACAGGCCCATCGCGATCGGTGCGAAGTCGATGCCGTCGCTCAGCTCCGGAAGGTCGAAGGTGAAGCGCTGCGCGCCGGTGTTCACGTCGGTCCCGACGAGGCCGAACAGCAAGCCGAGGAAGATCATGGCGATCGCCTTGACGACCGAGCCGCTGGCCAGGATGACGGCGGCGACCAGGCCCAGCGCCATCAGGGAGCAATAATCTGCGGGCCCGAACTTCTGGGCCATCCGCGTCAGTGGCTCGGCGAACATCACGATGATGATCGTGCCGACTGTGCCGGCGAAGAACGAACCGACGGCCGAGATCGACAGGGCCGCGCCGGCACGGCCATTGCGGGCCATTTGATAGCCGTCGAGACAGGTTACGACCGAGGAGGATTCGCCCGGCAGGTTCACCAGGATCGATGTCGTCGAACCGCCGTAGGCTGCGCCGTAATAGATGCCGGCCAGCATGATCAGCGAGGCCGTCGGCGGCAGGTGGAAGGTGATCGGCAGCAGCATGGCGATGGTCGCCACCGGGCCGATGCCGGGAAGAACGCCGATCAGCGTGCCGAGCACGCAGCCCAGCAGGCAGTAGGTCAGGTTCTGGAAGGTAAAGGCGACGCTGAATCCCAGCGTGAGATTGTCTAGGAGTTCCATCTCACCAGACTCCGCGCACGACGTAGATGTTCATACTCAACCCGACCTTGAAGACGAGTGTACAAAGGACGGACAACGCGATGATGTTACCGATCACTTCGACAAGCTTGAACTCTTCTCCGGCCAGCGACGCGATCGTGACCAGCACGATCAACGCCGGGATCAGGCCAGCCCGCTCGAACAGCAACCCGAAGCAGACGATGCCGATGGTCACCAGCGTGATCGGCTTCCATTTCGGCCGCTCGACGGGGTCGCTGCCGCTCACGAGGGCGACGATGCAAACCACCAAACCCAAGCCGCAGAGGGTGAGAGAAAGCATCCGCGGCACGTAGCCGGGGCCCATGCGAACGGTCGTGCCGAGCGCCAGTTTTTGCCCGAAATAGAGGGCGATCAGTCCGAAGCCAATGAACATCAGCCCGGACAAGAAGTCCTTGCTTAGGAATCGATTCAACGATGCCTCCCCAGAAACGCGTCGTCTTCAATGTGTTGTTGGGTCCGAAGCCCGGGACCGCCGACACATAAACACAATTCGGCCGCTTTGCCCAAGTGCCAAATGCATTACAAGTGGTAAGTGCCGCTATCTCAGCAGCAGACGGACTGCGATTAGGGTCAGGCAAAGCGCGAACAAGCGCCGCAGCAAAGAGACCGGCGCGCGTCCGGACCATCGCGCGGCCAATGGCGCGACAAAGAGCGCAGGCAGCGAGAGCGTCGCAACGCAGAACAGCGCCACATCGCCCAGCGCATCTGCAGGACGGCCCGGTACGTCGAGATCCATCGACAGGTAAACAAGAGTGGACGGCGCGGCGATGATCAAATTGAACAGAGCGCCGGCGCCGATCGCACGTTTGAGCGGAAATGAGAACAGCGTGAGAGTTGGTGTGCTCAAGGTTCCGCCGCCGACGCCCACGGCGGCCGACAGGCTGACGACGATCGACGGCGGAAGGTGGGAAAGCAGGCCCTGCGGTTGCCGGTGCCCAATAATGAGGCGGTCACCTGCCGCCATATTGAGGGCAAGTCCGCCCGCGACCACCGCGAAGAGGGTCGTGAGCACCCCCGATGGCGCCATCGACCCCAGAGCCAGTCCGATAACGGCGCCCAGCATCAGGGCGGGCAGCCAGGACCGCACCAGGGCATGATCGATCCTTCCCGCACGCCAGTGGCTGGTGGCGGCAGTCGTCGACGCCACGAGGATAGTTGCCTGCGCGGTGCCGACGGCCATCGAGACCGCCAGCGAGCCGCCCATTCCGGTGAATTCGAAGACTTCCAGAAGAACCGGGACGGCCACGATCCCGCCACCGACACCCAATAGTCCAGCGAGCAGGCCGATCAGCACTCCGGTCGCCAGCAGCGCCACCCAGGTGCCCGGCGGGCAGGCCGCAAGTAGCGCTTCCACGTGTCTGTGTCCCCGTTGGTCGATATTGCATGCGCTCCACCGGACGAGCAAACTCCTGGCCAATGTGAATGGCCATTCAGGAGGCTTTCGGGGTGTCACGGCGGGGTGAAGACTATATCGGCACGATGGCGGTGCAGGAAAAGCACCGGTTCGACGAGCAGTCGCTCGCCACCTTCATGGCCGCCAACGTCGAGGGCTTCACGCCACCGGTGCGCGTCGAGCAGTTCAAGGGCGGGCAGTCCAACCCGACCTACCGGCTGACCGACGGTGCCGGCCGGCGTTACGTCCTGCGACGCAAGCCGCCGGGAAAACTGCTGCCCTCCGCCCATGCCGTCGACCGTGAGTTCCGGGTGATCTCGGCCCTCAATCGCACCGACGTGCCGACCCCGCGCGCCTATGCGCTGAGCGACGATGAGAGCGTCGTGGGCACGCCGTTCTACATTATGGAGTACTGCGACGGCCGGGTGCTGTGGGATCCGATGTTGCCCGACGTGCCGAAACAGGGCCGGTTGGCAATTTACCGCGCCAAGTTCGAGTCGCTCGCCCGGCTCCACAGGGTGGATTACGTCGCGCTCGGCCTCGCCGATTTCGGTCGTCCCGGCAGCTATGTCGCCCGCCAGATCTCGCGCTGGGGAAAGCAGTACAAGGCCGCGGAGACCGAGAAAATCGAGTCCATGGACCGGCTGTTCGACTGGCTGCCGGCCAATCTGCCGGCCAGCGACGAGACGGTGCTGGTCCACGGCGACTATCGGCTCGACAACATGATCTTCCACGCCACCGAGCCGCGCGTGCTGGGCATCATCGACTGGGAGATCTCCACGCTCGGTGATCCGCTGGCCGAACTCGCCTATCTCTGTATGTTGTGGCGCACGCCCAGGGACTGGGGCGGCCTGCTCGGACACGATCTCGACCAGCTTGGCCTTCCGGCGGAGGCGGAGATGGTGGACTACTACAGCACACTTTCGAACCGCTCGGTGCCCGAGCCTGCGCTCTGGGAATTCTACATGGCCTACAATCTGTTCCGTGTGTCCTGCATTCGCCAGGGCGTCTACGCCCGGTCGCTCGACGGCACGGCCGCCAATGTGCGCGCCGCCGAGTCCGGCAAGCTGGTAAAGCCCGCAGCCGATCTCGCCTGGGCGATCGTCAGCCAAATGTCCGGAGCCTCTAGATGAGCAAGCGCAAGACCGTCCACGTCGTCGACGAGCCGCCCGCGCTCGTCGCGGAGCGCGAACCGCGCCCGCCCGTCGACGCGATCCGCGCCGCGGCCTTCGCCCAGTTCGCCGAGCGCGGCTACCCGGTCGTTACGGTGCGCGACATCATGAAGGCCTGTGGCCTGACGCAGGGCGCGCTCTACAATCACTTCAAGTCGAAGGACGAGCTTCTGCACGACATCATCGCCTCGACCCAGGGCGAACTGGAGCGACTCTGCCAGCAGGCCGTGGCGGGGGCGGGCGGCGATCCGCGCGCCGAACTTGCGGCCTTCGTTCGGGTTTATGTCATGCGCCATTGCCGGCTGCGCATCGAGGCGCTGGTCGCCAACCGCGAAATCGGCTGGCTGGATACCGCCCGGGTGGCCGACATTCGCCGCAGCCGCCGCGCCATCCGAGACATCGTCGTGACGATCCTCAGGCAGGGCGTCGAGCGCGGCATGTTCGATCCGCCCCGCATCGAGGGGCAGCAGGATCTCAAGGCGATCGCCATGGCGCTGCTCGACCAATGCACCCATGTGTCGATGTGGTACGGTCCGGGCGGCGATCTTACCGAGGATCAAATGGCCAAGCTCTATACCGACATGGCGCTGCGCGTCGTCGGGGCCACGTCGCAGGCAGCGTAAGGTTCTGGAGCAGAGGGCATGTTGGTTCGCGTCGTTGCCGTGATCGCATTGATGGCGGCGCTCCTTGGCTGCACGCCGGACTCCGGCATCGCGCCGCCTGCCGGGAGGAACACCGCGTTGGCGGTCGCGCCCGGCGGCGTGCCGGCGGCGCGCTGGCATGCGGTGCTGATCGCCGGCGACAACAACAGCCCGTCCTTCGACAATGGTGTCGACGCCTTGCGCGACAAGCTGTCGGCGCAAGGCGTGCGGGACATCCGCGTGCTCACCTCCGATTCGGGACGCAATCCATCGGCGCAGATCGCCAGCGCGGCCAACGTCTCGAATGCGTTGCGCAATGCCGATGGGGCGGGGGCGTGCCTCGCCTACATCACCAGCCACGGCACCGAGACCGGCGTCGTGCTGCGTCCGGCCAATGGCGTCATTCGCCCCGGCACGCTCGACAGCGCACTGGACGCGGGCTGCGGCGCCCTGCCGACCGTCGTCGTCGTCTCCGCCTGCCACAGCGGCGTCTTCCTGACGCCAGCGATGCGCCAGCCAAACCGGGTGGTGCTGACGGCCGCCGCGGCCGACCGAGTGAGCTTCGGCTGCGGCGCGGGAGACCGCTTCACCTACTACGATCAGTGCCTGCTGCAGCAGTTCGATGGGGCCGCGACCTGGGGCCAGCTCGCGCAGGCCACGCGGGTCTGCGTGCAGAACCTCGAGAAGAGCATGGGCATTCGTACACCGTCGCAGCCGCAGATCTTCGTCGGGTCCGCGGTCGCCGACCTCAGGCTGCCAGGACGCTAGTTACCCGCTAGCCGCCGATGACGGCGGTGAAGTCGCAGGTCACCTGGTTCGGGCTGTCGGCCGAGAGCTGGAGCGTGTGGCGGGCCGGCCGCGATGCCTCGTCGGGAAACATCTTCACCCATTCGTCGTTCAGCGACGCGCGGCCGGTCGAAGGCTGCTTCATCCAGAAATTCACCTTTATGATATCGTCGGGCGATCCGCCCGCTGCCTCGACGCACAGCTCGATATGCTTGAAGATGTTGGCGACCTGGGACGCCAGATCCGCCGGCATGGTGCGCGTGGCGGGGTCGGTGCCGTTCATGATGCTCGACATCACGATGTTGCCGATCAGGCTCGCATTGGGAATCGGGTTCTGGTGGCTGTAGCCTGGATAGTTGACGCTCTTGCGCGTGGCCATCGTTGCTCTCCCTCTGAAGCGGGCAAGGGTTGCATTTTTGGCGGCTCGGGCAAATGCTCGCGCCAGGAGGAACGATGACCCAAAGCCAGACAAGTTCGCTCGTCGAATACGAGCGCGAAGGCGAGATCGTCACCCTGACGCTCAATCGCCCGGAAAAGCTGAATGCCTTCAACGATGAGCTGGTGGGCGCGCTTTCCGACGCGCTGCATCGCTTCGACATGGAAGACGAGGCGCAGATCGCGATCCTGACCGGCCGCGGGCGCGCCTTCTCGACCGGCGCCGACGTGAAGCAGCGCCAGCTTCGCAGCCGCGAGGAGTTCCTGCGGCTCGGCGGACCGCAGGGCCGCGGAACCCATTCGGCCGACCTGCTGACCAAGTCGGTGAACTGGAAACCGGTCATCGCCGCGCCGCATGGCTATGTGCTCGGCCTCTCGGTCGGCATCGTGCTGGAATGCGACCTGATCGTCGCCGAGGAAGGGACACGCTTCCAGATCACCGAGACGTCGCGCGGCCTGGGCGCCGGCCGTTACTGGGGCATCATGCAGTTCCGTGGCGGCGGCGCCTTTGCGATGGAGGCCGCCCTGGTCGGCCGCTACTTCACGGCAGAGGAGGCCCTCGCGGCGAACCTGATCAACCGCATCGCGCCGAAGGGCACATATCTCGACGTGGCGCGGGACCTCGCGCGCGACGTGGTGAAGAACCCGCCGCTCAGCGTGCGTTCGACGGTACGGACGCGGCGCTGGTACATGGATCGCATGACGCGCGAGGTCATGCACCAGACGGCGCCCGAGAGACTCTATCTTTCCGAGGACTTCCAGGAGGCGGCACGTGCCTTCGCCGAGAAGCGCAAGCCTGCAAAGTTCAAGGGCCGCTAGAGCCGCTCCAGCGCCATGTCGCGCAGGCGCGCGCGCTGGATCTTGAAGCCGTTCGGTGAGGGCGTCTTGGGAAAGTCGTCGATCGCGAAAACCCGCATCGGCACCTTGTAGTTGGCGAGGCCGCGCTTGCAGTGTGCGATGGCGGCGGCTTCGTCGGGCGGTCCGCCGGGCGCCGGGATGACGAACGCCACGACGCGCACGCCGTCGGGGCGCGGCACAGCGATGGCCTGGCAGCCGGCAATCCCCGGCAATTTCTGCAGATGGGTCTCGATCTCCAGCGGATTCACGAGGAAGCCCGAGAGGCGCAGCACGTCGCCCACACGGCTGAGGAAAGTGAAGCCGCCATCGGCGTCGAGTTCGGCGAGGTCGCCGGTGCGGACATAGCCGTCCGATGTCATGGCTTCCGCAGTGGCCTTTTCGTTGCCGTAGTAGCCGACCATCAAAGAGGGACCGGCGCACTCGAGCGCACCGGCCTGGCCGATGCCCAGCAGTTCGCCGGTCTCGGGGTCGCGGACGCGGACATGGCCGAGCGGTGAAGTCGGGATGCCGCCGCCTTTCTTGCGGCGCGCCACTTCCGACCCGATCGGCTGCAGGGCGTAGAGCGCCTGCACTTCGCTCATGCCGTAGAGGCCGCAGAGACGCAGTCCGCGTTGCTCCGCTGTCTCGGCGATGTCGTCGAGCGCGGCATTGAAGGCGGCGTACCCGGCCCACTTCACCGACGGGAAGGGACGATCGCCGGGCACGGCGTCGAGCAGGCGGGCGAACATGTCGTCGCTGCCGAACAGGGTGGTCGGCCGATGCCGCTCGATCAGCCGCGCGATCTCCTCGATCTCGGAGGACTCGACCAGCACACAGGGTTTGCCGGCGGCCAAGGTCGCCATCGTCTGGTCGAACCCGTAGACGCCGCACAACGGCAGGATCGACAGGGACAGCGTACCGGGGGCGACAAGGCCGAAGGTGCGGGCCACCTGCTGGGCATGGCTGGCAATCGCGCCCTGGCGATGCAGCACGAACTTGGGCGCGCTGGTCGTGCCCGACGTCGTGAAGATGTTGCAGGGGGCGCTGGCCTTCGCATGGTTGACGCCGAGCCGCGGCCGCGACAGCAGGCGCTCGAACGGCACGCGCCGCAGCGTTTCGATGGCGGGCGGCACGGACCTGGGCTCTTCGCCTACGGTGACGATCGCCGCGAGTTTGTCGAGTGCTTCAGGCTCGATGTCGGCGAGGATCGACAGGAAATCGATGCGCCGGAAGCCCGGCGCGCAGGCCAGCACCTTCGCGCCCGAGCGACCGACGATGTCGGCGACCTCGACGGCGCGGTAGCGGGTGTTTACGGCCACGGCAGCGGCGCCGAGGCGCACGCAGGCCAGATAGAGGATCGGATAGGCGGGCACGTTGGGCAGCCAGAGAGCAACCCTGTCGCCCGGCCCGACGCCGAGGTCGGCGAGACCCCGGGCTGCGCGTGTCGCGCGTTCGACCAGTCCGGCAAAGGAAATCGTCCGATCGTCGTGAACGATTGCCGGTGCGGCGGGGTTCTCTTCGGCAATGTCGGCGATCAGCGTCCAGACATCGGCGGCAGGTTGGGCAAGAGGCATGCGCGCGGAGACTACCCGAAGCCTGTTTCTTCTCAAGCACGATGCCTTGACCCGGCACGGGGCTTGCCTGACGCTCGGCACCTGGGATTGGGGGTCATGATGTTTCGTCGAAGCCTGTTTGCTGTTCCGTTCGTCCTTGCCGGCGCGCCGGCGCGTGCCCAGCAATGGGTGCCCAAGCAGCCGATCAAGATTCTCGTGGGTTATGCCCCGGGCGGCACCGCTGACATGGCCGCCCGAATAGCGGCGGAGACGATTCAGCGTCAGCACGGCTATACCGTGATCGTCGACAACAAGACCGGGGCCGGCGGCTTCATTGCGCTGAAGGCCGTGGCCCAGGCGCCGGCCGACGGATACACGGTGGGCATCGGAATCATGGGCCAGCTCGCGGTCGGGCCCGTGGTGCCGGGCTCGCAGATCCCGCTCGACCTCGACAAGGAATTGACGCCGATCTGCAATCTGGTCGGCGTGCCGATGGCCTTGATCGTGCGCGTGGATGCCCCATTCAAGACCATCACCGAGTTCGTCGCCTACGCAAAAGCCAATCCCGGCAAGGTGAGTTATGCCTCGACCGGCCTCGGCTCGACCAACCAGCTCGGCGCGGAGTTCCTGGCGGCCGAAGCCGGCGGCCTGAAACTGATCCACGTGCCCTATCGCGGCGGCGCGCCCGCCATCGCCGACGTGGCCGCGGGCAATGTCGACCTGTTCTTCGGCAACGTGTCGGAGCTGATCGGTCAGGCGCGCGGCGGCAAGGTCCGTATCCTGGCGCTTGCGTCCACGAAACCCACGGCGCTGGCGCCGGAGCTGCCCCTGCTGACCAAAGACATCCCGGCGCTCGACATCAACAACTGGTTCGGTCTCGTGGGCCCGGCCGGCCTGCCCGCGGATATCAAGGCAGCGCTCGCCAGACTGTTCATCGAGGCAATGGCCGATCCGAAGAACGCGGACACGCTGGCGAAGCAGGGCCTCGAGCCGATCGGACAGGGCCCTGATGCTTTTGCGGCCTATATCGTCAAGGATCGGGCGCGCTGGGCGAAGGTCGCCAAGCAGGGCAATGTGAAGGCCGAATAGCAAAGGACGTGTAATGAGTGCGCCGCTTTCCCTCGGCATCGACATCGGGGGAACTTTCACCGACCTCGTCATCCATGATCCGCGCGACGGCCGGGCCGTCATCTGGAAAGAAAGCACGACACCCGACGATCCGGCCCGCGGGGCCCTGGAGGGCACGCGACGCGTACTGGAGAAAGCCGGCGCCAAGCCGCAGGAGATCGGCCGCGTCGTGCATGCCACCACTCTGTTCACCAACGCGCTGATCGAGCGCAAGGGGGCGAAGACCGGGCTGCTCACCACGGCCGGCTTTGGCGACGTGCTGGAGATCGCGCGTGAGCGCAAATACGAGCTCTACGATCTCTTCATCGAGATGCCGAAGCCGCTGGTGCAGCGCGCCTGGCGTCGCGAAGCGAAGGAACGGCTGGCTCCGGACGGCACGATAGAGATCGCGCTGGATGTCGACGCAGCGCTTGCAGAGGTGGCCGACCTCGTGAAGCAGGGGGTGGAAAGCCTTGCCATCTGCTTCCTGCATTCCTACGCCAACGCCGCGCACGAGCGCGCGATCGGAGCGGCGGTTTCCGAGCGCTTCCAGAACCTGTCGATCTCACTGTCCTCAGACATCTCGCCCGAGATTCGCGAGTATCTGCGTGCCAGCACGACGGTGGCCAACGCCTACGTCCGTCCCCTGGCCGAGATCTATCTCGAGCGGCTGGAGCAGGCGCTGCGCGACGAGGGCATTCCGGGCGGGCTGTTCCTCATGCTGTCCAATGGCGGCCTGACCCATGTCAGCGAGGCCAAGCGGGCGCCGGTGCAACTTCTCGAAAGTGGCCCCGCGGCTGGGGCGCTGGCCGGCGCCTGGTTCGGACGCAACGCCGGCCTGGAGCGCGTACTGGCCTTCGACATGGGCGGAACGACCGCCAAGCTGGCGCTGGTCGACGACGGCGAGCCGGTCGTCGCCTGGGGCTTCGAGGCGGCGCGCGAGAAGCGTTTCCTGCGCGGCTCGGGTCTGCCCATGCAAATCGCCACCGTCGAGTTGATCGAGATCGGCGCCGGCGGGGGCTCGATTGCGTACAGGAGCGATCTTGGCACATTGAATGTCGGGCCGCAGAGCAGCGGCGCGCAGCCGGGTCCCGCCTGCTATGGCCGAGGCGGCACCGAGGCGACCGTGACCGATGCCGACCTGACGCTGGGATATCTCAACGCCGATTTCTTTCTGGGCGGCGCGATGAAGATCGATGCGGTGGCGACGGAGGCGGCGTTCGGCAAGCTGGCCGATGCGCTGGGCGTGGCGCCAGCACGCGCGGCCTTCGGCGTGCACGACGTGGTCAATGAGAACATGGCTGGCGCGGCGCGTGTCGCCATCGCGGAGCGCGGCAGGGTACCGTCGGAATATGCGCTTCTGGCGACGGGTGGGGCAGGGCCCGTCCATGCCTGGCATGTAGCGCGCAAGCTGGGCGTCAGCCGGGTCGTCTGTCCGCCCGGCGCGGGAGCGGGCAGCACGATCGGAATGCTGATGGCGCCCGCCCGCATCGATCGCGTCGCGAGTTTCAGCACCGCCCTGGCGGGCGCGGATCTGGCTACGGCAGAGCGCATTTTCGCCGGCCTCGAGAAGGACGCGCTCGACGTCCTGCGCCTTACCGGCGCCGACATCGAGAACCGTACCGTCCGTCGACTCGCCGACATGCGCTACATCGGTCAGGGCAGTGAAATCACCGTCGTCCTGCCGCCGGTTCTCACCGAGGCCGACGCCAGGATCGCCTTCGAAGCGGCCTACAAGGCGCTGTTCGCGCGCACGCCGCCGGGGGCGGCGATCCAGTTCGTGGCGCTGCGTCTCTCGGTGAGCGCACCGATGCCCGGCACCGGCGGCAAGCTCGAACTGCCGCGGCACGGCTCGGCGACGGCGCTCAAGGGCACACGACCCGTGTTCTTCCCCGACGAAGGCAAGACGCTCCAGACGCGGGTGTGGGACCGCTACGCGCTGGAACCCGGCGTGAGTATCGAGGGGCCGGCCGTGTTCGAAGAGAACGAAAGCACCTTCATCGTCGGTCCAAACGCCACGGCGCGGCTGCTGGCCGACGGTTCCATCCTGGCGGAGGCGAACTGATGCCTTTGCTGCGAGCGCGCCACTCCAGTGGCGCATCTGTGCCCGCCCAAATTCCCATGAGCGCCACTGGAGTGGCGCGCTCCCAGCCATGAGGACCTTCCCATGAGCCGCACTTTCGATGCCATCGAACTCGAACTGCTGTGGCGCCGGCTGATCTCGCTGGTCGACGAGGCCGCGGCGGCCATGGTGCGCACGTCGTTCTCGACCCTGGTGCGCGAAAGCTACGACTTCTCCTGTGTCGTCACCGACGCGGCGGGGCAGTCGCTGGTGCAGGCCAGCGAGAGCATCCCGAGCTTCATCGGCACCTTGCCCGAGACGGTGAAGCACTTCCTGCGCTTCTTCCCGGAGGACCAGCTCGCACCCGGCGACGTGCTGATCACCAACGACATCTGGCTGGGCACCGGTCATCTGCCCGACGTGACCCTGGCCAAGCCGATCTTCCGCAACGGCAAGCTGATCGCCTTCAGCGCCACGACGGCGCACGTGCCCGACATCGGCGGCAAGATCCGGAGTCCCGAGCCGCGCGAGGTTTTCGAGGAGGGGCTGCAGATCCCGCCGATGAAGATGATGGCGGCGGGCAAGACCGACGAGACCCTGGTGGCGCTGATCCGCAAGAACGTGCGCACGCCGGATCAGACCATGGGCGATCTCTACGCCCAGATCGTGGCGCTCGACCTCATGGAGGACCGCCTGCTGGTCCTGATGGAGAATTACGGCCTGCCCGACCTCACCGACCTCGCGCGCGAGATCCAGGGACGCTGCGAGGCGGCCATGCGGGCGGCGATCCTCGAACTGCCGGACGGCACCTATCACAGCGAACTCAAGACCGACGGCATCATGGACAAGCCGATCACGATCAGGATGGCACTCACCATCAAAGGTGACGAGATCCTGATCGACTTCGCCGGTACAGACGCCCAGGTCGATCGGGCGATCAACTGCGCGATGTGCTACACCAACGCGATGTGCATGTATGGGGTGAAGGTCTGCACCAACTCCAACCTGCCGAACAATGAAGGCGCGTGGCGGCCGATCACGCTCACCGCGCCGCCGGGCTGCATCGTCAATCCGCAATTTCCCGCCCCGGGCGGCTCGCGCATGCTGATCGGCCACTACATCCCGATGCTGGTGTTCGGCTGCCTGGGGCAGATCGTGCCGGAGCGCGTGATGGCGGCCTGCGGCTCGCCGATGTGGGGCATGAACCAGTCGGGCGTGCGTGACGATGGCAAGGGTGGCGGCAAACCCTACGCCAATATGTTCTTCTACAATGGCGGCATGGGCGGCAACACGCAGCGCGACGGCGTCACCTGTCTCTCGTGGCCGTCCAATGTCAGCTCGACCTCGATCGAGATCAGCGAGCACATCGCGCCGCTGCGTTTCCATCACAAGAAGCTGCGCCCCGACTCCGGTGGCGCCGGCCGTCATCGCGGCGGGCTGGGGCAGGAAATCCTGATCGAGAGCCGCAGCGAAACGCCGATCGCGGTGTCGTTCCTGGCCGAGCGGACGATCTTTCCCGCGTTCGGCATCGAGGGCGGCAGCGACGGCGCGCCGGGCGAGTTGCGTATCAACGGCGCGAAGACCGATCCAAAGAAGCAGTATGTGCTGAACAAGGGCGACACGGTTTCGCTGGGCACACCGGGCGGTGGCGGACATGGCGATCCGAAGCTGCGCTCCGAGGCAGCACTCGTGGCAGATATTGCGGCGGGATATGTGACGTCGCAGTCGCACTATCTAGGCGACGACTGAACGGTTCTCGGTCTGGAAATCCATGGCGTTGCTCCCGGAAGGCGGGATAACGTGCGCGCCGGTCAGAGAAACCCAAGGGGGCCGCCATGAAGATCGCCTATTCCGCTGCAAGCCCGTACGTCCGTAAGGTGATGGCTTGCGCCATCGCGCGCGGGCTCAACGACAAGATCGAGCGCTGGAAGGTAGGCACGACCGATCCGGCGCTGCCGCCGGTCAATCCGCTCTCCAAGGTCCCGACGCTGATCACCGACGATGGCATGTCGCTCTATGACAGCCCGGTGATCTGCGAGTATCTCGACAGCCTCGGCAGCGCGCCGAAGTTGTTCCCGCCTGTCGGCCCGGCACGCTGGAAGGCGCTGACCCAGGAAGCGCTGGGCGACGGTATTCTCGACGCCACCCAGCCGCGGCGCCGCGAGATCGCGCTGCCGCAGGACGAGGGTCGCAAGAGCTACATCGCGCTCCAGGAGGGCAAGGTCGCGCGCTCGCTCGACGTGCTGGAGAAGGAAGCCGACTCGCTCGGCATGCTGACCACGATCGGCGAAATCGCCATCGGCTGCGCGCTGGGCTATCTCGATTTCCGCTATGCCAACGAGCCGTGGCGTCCGGGCCATCCCAAGCTCGAGGCCTGGTACGGGAAGGTCGTGAAGCTGCCGCCTCTTGCCGAGACGATGCCGGTGGGGTGAGATTGTCGCTCGTTGGTGCTCCTCAGGGAAACTGAAGGGAGTTCGATGAGCGACATCGATACCAAGCCGCAGGCTGTAGAGCGGACCAGAACCAAGCAGCCGCCGCTCTACAAGGTGATCCTGCTGAACGACGACTACACACCGCGTGAATTCGTGGTCGCCGTTCTGAAGGCCGTGTTCCGCATGACGGAGGAACAATCCTACGTCGTGATGATGACGGCCCATCAGCGCGGCGCCTGCGTCGTCGCCACCTACACCCGCGACGTGGCCGAATCCAAGGCGGGCGAGGCCAACGACCTGGCCCGCGGCGCCGGCCATCCGCTCGAGTTCAGCACCGAGCCGGAGGAGTAGGCTCCCCTTGGAGCGCGGAGTTTTGATGCGCTCGGAGGGCGGCGGTCCTCGTGAGCCCCCTTAAGTCTCTGAAAACATGGATAAAGTCGGGTATCCGGCGGGGCCTGACCCGTGGTTCTCCCGGCTGACGTGTGTGTTGAAAATCCGGTGTAAATCAATGGGTTGACGGGAGCGGCTGCGGTCCGTATTTTCCGCCCGCTTTCGGAATTCACCCCGGCCCAGCCGGGGCTTTTTGTTGAGTTAGGGCCATGAAGATCCGTCATTCTCTCAAGTCGGTGAAGCTCCGTCACAAGGACTGCCGCATCGTGCGCCGCAAGGGCCGCGTTTACGTGATCAACAAGACCAATCCGCGCTTCAAAGCCCGCCAGGGCTGAGACGGCGTCGGACTCTTGATGAACAAAGCGGCGGGAGCCCCGGCTTCCGCCGCTTTTTCATTTGGCGTATGAGCGAAGCATGGAGATGCCGCCGCTCGATCCCGCCATCCTGAACCGCCGCACGGAAATCGTTGCGGCCCTGCGTGCCATCGTGCCGGGCGAGGGCGTGATCGACGATCTCGACGGCATGCGCCCCTTCGAATGCGATGCGCTGTCGGCCTATCGCCAGATGCCGCTGGTCGTGGTGCTGCCCGAGACGGTCGCGCAGGTGGCCACCATTCTCCGCTACTGCCAGGACAACAAGGTGAAGGTCGTGCCGCGCGGCGCCGGCACCTCGCTGTCGGGCGGCTCGATGCCGGTGGGCGATGCGATCCTGTTGGGCATGAGCAAGTTCAACCGCGTGCTGGAGATCGATTACGCCAACCGCTGTGCGCGCGTGCAGCCGGGCGTCACCAACCTCGGTGTCACCAAGGCGGTCGAGCACGAAGGCTTCTACTACGCCCCCGATCCAAGCTCGCAGATCGCCTGCTCGATCGGCGGCAACGTCGCGGAGAATTCCGGTGGCGTGCACTGTCTGAAGTACGGCCTGACCACCAACAACCTGCTCGGCATCGAAATGGTGCTGATGAACGGCGAGGTCGTGCGGCTGGGCGGCAAGCATCTCGATTCGGAAGGCTACGATCTGCTCGGCCTCATGACCGGGTCGGAAGGCCTGCTGGGCGTCGTCACCGAAGTGACGGTGCGGCTTCTGCGCAAGCCTTCGACCGCGCGCGCCGTGTTGCTGGGGTTCCCGACCGAGGCGGGCGCCGCCGACTGCGTGGCTGCCGTCATCGCCTCGGGCATCATCCCCGGCGGCATGGAGATGATGGACCGGGAAGCGACCAAGTGCGCCGAGGCCTATGTCGGTGCGGGCTATCCGTTGGATGCCGAGGGACTGCTGATCGTCGAACTCGACGGGCCGCCGGTCGAGGTCGATTACCTGGTCGAGCGTGTTGCCGAGATCGCCAGGGGCCGCGGCGCCACGACGATCCGGGTCAGCCACGACGAGCAGGAGCGGGTGCTGTTCTGGGCCGGCCGCAAGGCGGCATTCCCTGCCGTGGGCCAGATCTCGCCCGATTACATGTGCCTCGACGGTTCGGTGCCGCGGGGCAAGCTGGTCGAAGTGCTGGCCGAGATGCGCCGCCTGTCGAAGCAGTACGGCCTGCGGGTCGTCAACGTCTTCCATGCCGGCGATGGCAACCTCCATCCGTTGATCCTGTTCGACGCCAACGATCCCGACGAGCTGCGGCGCTGCGAGGAACTCGGTGCCGACATCCTGCGTCTCTGCGTGCGCGTTGGTGGCGTGCTGACGGGCGAGCATGGCGTCGGCATCGAAAAGCGCGACCTGATGGGCGTGCAGTTCACCGAGATCGATCTCGACCAGCAGATGCGCGTGAAATGCGCCTTCGATCCTGATCACCTGCTCAACCCCGGGAAGGTCTTCCCGAAGCTGCGCCGCTGCGCCGAACTGGGCCAGGTGATCGTGCATCACAACAAGCTGCCCTTCCCCGACATCCCGCGGTTCTAAGGCAAAGATGCCAGCATCCTCGTTTCATGTTCCTCACCGCCCGCGCGGAGCGTGGGGGGAGAGGCTAGGAGAGGTGGGTCATGCGGTGCGCCAGCGCGATGGCTCGCCCGCGAAGCAACACCCACCTCACCCGCCCAGTGCTTCGCAATGGGCCCCTTCCTCTCCCCCCACGCTGCGCGCGGGCGGAGAGGGCCTATGAGCGGCACGATCAAGCCGCGCGACGCGAAGGAGCTGCGGCAGGCGGTGGAGTGGGCGCTGGGCGAGAGCGTCACGCTCGACGTGCGCGGCGAGGGCAGCAAGCTGGCGCTCGGCAAGCCGATGCAGTGCGGCCAGGTGCTCGATCTCTCGGGCGTTTCCGGAATCGTCGACTACGCACCGGAGGAACTCGTCGTCACCTTGCGCGCGGGAACGCCTATGCACGAGGTCGAGGCGCTGCTGGCCCAGCGCAACCAGATGCTGGCTTTCGAGCCGCCCGATCTCGGTCCGCTGCTGGGACGTGAACCGGGGCAGGGCACCCTGGTCGGCGCGGTCATGGGCAATCTCGCCGGCTCGCGCCGTCTCTCGGCCGGGGCGGCGCGCGATCACCTGCTGGGCTTCAGCGGCGTCAACGGGCGCGGCGAGGCCTTCAAGTCGGGCGGCCGCGTGATGAAGAACGTCACCGGCTACGATCTCTCCAAGATCCTTGCGGGTTCGTGGGGAACGCTGGCCGTGCTCGACGAAGTCTCGGTCAAGGTGCTGCCGGCGCCGGACCAGACGGCGACACTGCTGCTGCTGGGCCTCGATGACGCGGCCGCCGTGCGGGCGATGTGCGCGGCGATGGGCAGCCCGCACGAAGTCTCGGGCGCCGCCCACGTGTCGGGCAGGACGGCTCTGCGTCTCGAGGGCGTGGCGCCCTCGGTCGAGGCGCGGCTCAAGGGCCTGCGCGAGCTGATGGCCGACGCCGGCGCGAAGATAGAGGAACTCGGCACGCTGGAGAGCCGGACCTTCTGGCGCGAGGTGCGCGATGTCGCTCCCTTGAACGCCGGCCCCGATGAAATCGTCTGGAAGATTTCCTGTCCGCCGACCGAAGGGCCGGCGATCCTGGCGCGCATCAGGACGCGGCGTCCCACGGCGCAAGCCTTCTACGACTGGTCGGGCGGGCTCATCTGGCTGGCGCTGCCGCCGTCAGACGACGCCGACCACATGATCGTTCGCGGGGCGCTTGGCGCGACCGGCGGGCACGCGACGCTGATCCGTGCTGCCGAGGCGGTGCGCGCGGCCGTCCCCGTGTTCCAGCCCCAGTCCGCCGCGCTCGTGGCACTGGCCGCGCGGGTCAAGGAAAGCTTCGACCCCAAGGGTCTCTTCAATTCAGGCCGGATGGGCTGACGTGCAAACCAACTTCACCCTGGCCCAGCTTGCCGATCACGAGAACGCGCGCAGCGAGAGCATCCTGCGCAAGTGCGTGCATTGCGGCTTCTGCACCGCCACCTGCCCGACCTTCGTGCTGCTGGGCGACGAGCGCGACAGTCCGCGCGGCCGCATCTATCTCATCAAGGCGATGCTGGAAGGCGACCGGGCGCCCACGAAGCAGGAGGTCCGGCACGTCGACCGCTGCCTGTCCTGTCTCTCCTGCATGACGACCTGCCCGTCGGGCGTGAACTACATGCACCTGGTCGATCACGGCCGGCATCGCATCGAGGAAAGCTATACGCGAGCGCCCACCGACCGCTTCATGCGCGGGCTGCTCGCCTGGCTGATGCCGCGGCCGGCCGCGTTCCGTTGGGCCATGGTGCTGGGGCGCCTCGCCAAGCCGTTCGCGCCCCTGTTGCCGGCGACCAGCAGCGATCCGGGGGGCGCCACCTTCCTGCGCCGCGTGCGCGCCATGCTGGAAGCGGTGCCCGACATCGTGCCGACGCCGTCACCGGTCGACCGGCCGCAGACGTTTGCGGCGAAGGGCCTGCGCCGCAAGCGCGTGGCGCTGATGCCGGGCTGTGGCCAGCAGGTGCTGGCGCCGGAGGTCAACGAGGCCACCGTGCGACTGCTGACGCGCCACGACATCGAGGTGGTGAACGTCGCGGGCTCGGGCTGCTGCGGGTCTTCCGTGCTCCACGTCGGGCGCAACGAGCAGGCGATCGCACTGGCCAAGGCCAACATCATCGCCTGGCTGCGCGAGATCGACGGCGCGGGACTCGACGCCATCGTGATCAACGCCTCGGGCTGCGGCACGACGGTCAAGGACTACGGCAACATGCTGGCCGACGAGCCGGAGTGGCACGAAAAGGCGCTGCAGGTTGCCAGGCTCGCCAAGGACGTGAGCGAGGTCATGCTCGACATTGGTCTCGTGAACGTCGAGCCCAAGGGCCTCACCGTGGCCTATCATTCGGCTTGCTCCATGCAGCACGGGCAGAAGGTGATCGAACAGCCCAAGCGGCTGCTGCGCGATGCCGGCTTCGTCGTGAAGGACGTGCCCGAGGGCCATCTGTGCTGCGGCTGGGCAGGTACCTACCAGGTATTGCAGCCCGAACTGTCGCGCCGCCTGCGCGATCGCAAGGTGGCCAACATCGAGAGCGTAAAGCCCGACGTGATCGCGGCCGGCAATTTCGGCTGCATCGGCAACATCGCGGCGGGCACCGGCATACCGATTGCCCATACGGTGGAGCTGCTCGACTGGGCGACCGGCGGACCGAGGCCTGCCGCGCTCGGCTGACCGGGACTTGCCAGGAGTGCCATGACCATCCTTCGTGCTTGTTTTGCCGCCTTGCTCGGTCTGGTGCTCGGGGCCAATGTGATGGCACAGAACGCCGGGAGGGGCGCCGTGCTCGATACGCTGTTCATCAAGCTGCGCGATGCCACTGACCCGACGGCAATCCAGTCGCTCGAAGCGGCGATCTGGGAACAGTGGGTGATGGTTCCCGACATGAGCCAGCGAGCGCTCATGATGCGCGGCATCGCCGAGATGCAGCAACAGGAGCTCAAGGCCGCGATCGAGACCTTCACGCGCCTGATCGACGTGGCGCCCGACTTGTCGGAAGCCTGGAACAAACGTGCGACGGCGCACTGGCTGATGGGCAACTTCCCGGCGTCGCTGGCCGACATTTGCGAGACGGTGAAGCGCGAGCCGCGCCATTTCGGCGCCTATTCCGGCCTCGGCATGATCCGCGCGGAAATGGGCGAGAACGCGCGCGCCGTCGCGGCGTTCGAGCTGGCGCGCAAATGGAACCCGCATATTTCGGGCATCGACGGCGAGATCGAGCGGCTTAAGGTCTTGGGGGCTGCCACCGCGTCCGACGTGGATCCGCTGGGTTGCGGCCGGCCGTCGACGTAGGTCAAAGTCGCCGCGCGTTCAGATTCGGGAGTTGGTGAATGGGCACGTTGTATGTCGGCGGTCGTCTTTTCGACGGCGAGAAGGTGCACGATGGGCAGGCGGTGCTGGAAGAGGGCGGCCGCATCGAGCGCGTCGCCCCGGCGGGCGAGTTCAAGGGCTTTGCCGGCGACAGGGTCGACACGTCCGGCGGTACGCTCATTCCCGGCATCATCGACTGCCACGTCCATTCGCTCTCGGGGGCCGAGGGCAATCCGGGTGCCGTGCAGGATCGTCTGAGCGCGGCCCAGCTCACGGTTCGCGGCATGGAGTTCATGCGTCAGACGCTGGAAGGTGGCGTCACGGCCGTGCGCGACTGCGGCGGCAAGGACTATATCGAGTTCGCGATTCGTGACGCCTACAATGCCGGGCGCTTCCTTGGCCCGACCATGCGCTGCGCCGGCCGCATGATCTGCATGACCGGCGGTCACGGCAATCGCACCGGCCGCGTGGCCGACGGTGTCGACGAGGTCGTGAAGGCGGTGCGCGAGCAGGTCCATGCCGGCTCCGATCTGGTGAAGATCATGGCCACCGGCGGTGTCATGACCCAGGGCGTCAATCCCGAAGACGCGCATTACAGCGCCGAGGAGATGAAGGCCGGCATCTCGGAGGCCCACCGTTTCCACAAATGCTGTGCGAGCCATGCCCAGGGCGCCCTGGGCATCCTGAATGCCGTGCGTGGTGGCATCGATTCCATCGAGCACGGCATCTTCATGGACGAGGAATGCTGCCGCGAGATGAAGGAGCGTGGGGTCTGGCTGGTGCCGACCCTGGCCGCCGTGAAGAACATCCTCAAGGGCTATGACGAGGGCGACCGCTCGATCCCCGATTACGTGATCGACAAAAGCCGCCGCGTGTTCGACCGCCACATCGCGGCGACCAAGATGTACTATGCCGCCGGTGGCCGGATCGCGATGGGCACCGATGCGGGCACGCCGCACAACCGCCACGGCGAGAATGCGCGCGAACTCGAATTCATGTGCGACATCGGCATCTCGAGCCGCGACTCGCTGTTCTTCGCGACCGCCAGCGCGGCCGACCTGATGCGCCTGGCCGATCACGGCCGCATCAAGGAGGGCAACGTGGCCGACTTCGTGGTGTGCGACGGCGACGCACTGGCCGACATCAGGCGCGCCGCCCGCAAGGAAAACCATCGCCTGGTGGTCAAGCGTGGCCTCGTCGCCCGCGACAACCGGGCGGCCTTTTCCCACGAAGCCGCCCGAGTAGCCGCGGAATAGCGGGCAGAGAAAGGCTATTCCGGAGCCTTCGTGGAAGAAATCTTCCTCATCCTGGTCGGGATCGCCTGGGCGCTCGGCACGCCGCTGATCGCCATTGTCGCGCTGGTCCGCACATCGGGCATACGCGCACAAAACGATCGACTCGCCTCCGAGCTGGCGGCCATCCGGCGCCAGCTCGCTGCAGCAGGCCAGCCAGCGTTTTCGCGCCCTGTCGAGGCGGCTCCTGACGTCATGGCGCCTGAGACAATTGCAGCCGTCGAGGCGACGCCGGCAGAACGTCTGGCACCTCCACCGCCGGTCCCGCCGTTCGTAATTGAAGCCGAAGTGCGCCCGCACACCGAGTCCGATGCCATCGTGATCGGCGCCAATCTGCCGGCATCCACTGCGGCCCTGCCGGCGCCGCCATTTCTTTCCGCGCCGGCGCCGGTCAGTGTCGGCTGGGAACAGCGACTGGGCGCTCGCGCCTTCCTGTGGGTGGGCGCCATCACGCTCGCCTTGGCGGCGATCTTCCTCGTCCGGTATTCGATCGAGGAGGGTTACCTCTCTCCCGAGGTACGCGTCATCCTGGCGGCCGTTTTCGGCTTTGCCCTGATCGCAGGCGCGGAGCGCGTGCGGCCGCGCGACGATCGGGTGTCGCAGGCGCTGGCGGCCGCGGGTGTGGCGGCGCTCTACGGCTCGCTGCTGTCGGCCGTGGCGCTCTACGACATGATCTCCAAGGTCGCGGCGGGCGGCGGTGCCGCGGCGCTCACCGCCTTCGCGATCACGCTGTCGCTGCGCCATGGGATCCTCGTCGCGGCGCTTGCCTTCGTCGGCGGTTTCCTGAGCCCCGCGATCATCGGCAGCGCGCAGCCCAACACGCCGGTCCTGTTCGACTATCTGCTGGCCATCGCCGCCGGCACGCTGACGGTCATCCGCGCGCGGGGCTGGTGGGTGCTGGGCTGGGGCGTGCTGGCGGGCTCCGCACTGTGGATCGTGGTGTGGATGCTGGCCGATCCCGATCTGCCCGAGCTGCACTGGGTCGGGCTCTTCCTGGTGGCGCTCGCCGGGCTCTTCGTCTGGGCCTCGTGGCGGCGCCTGCAGGAGAGCGAGAACCCGGCCAAGGACGTGCTGGCCCTGGTCTGGACTTCGCTCGCGGTCACCGGCGGCTTGCTGGTGCTGGCGATTGCCCAGGATTCGGGTCAGCAGATGGCGGGCTGGATCTCTCTCGCGATCCATGGGATCGGCATCCTGGCCTTCGCGCGATGGACACCGCGCTTCCAGTTCGTGGCAGGCCTTGCGCCGGCTCTGTCGCTGGCAGCGCTGGCACTCTGGTGGGGGACAACGGGAGGGGTGCCGGCCGACTGGAATGACGGCCGGTTCGGCTGGCTCGTGACGGGCTTCGGTGGGCTCTACGCCGCCGCCGCTTTCGCCCTGCTGTGGAACGCGCCGCGACCGGGCTTCTGGGCCGCGCTGTCGGTGTCGGCGGCGCTGTCGCACTTTCTCTTCGCCTGGTACGTGATGCGCGGCACGACGACGGGCGTGCCGTGGGGTTTGATCAGCGTTGGCCTCGCCGTACCGTTCCTGGTGGGCGCCGAGCGTCTCACACGCTGGCGCGGGACGATGCCGGGCGCCACCGAGGCGCTGGGCTTCCTGGCCGTCGGCGTCACCTTCTTCATCGGCGCGGCCATTCCGCTCGAACTCAATCGCGAATGGATCACCGTCGCCTATGCGATCGAGTTGGCCGCGGTCGCCGTCATCTCTGCCCAACTCGGGCTGGTCACGTTGCGCCAGCTCTGCTGGCCGCTGCTCGCTGTGGTGGTCGTGCGCTTCGTCGTCAATCCGGAGATCCTGAAATATCCGATCGGCCTGACGCCGATCCTCAACTGGATGCTGTGGGGCTACGGCATCTCCATCGCCGCCCTGGTCGTGGCGTTGCGCTTCCTGCGTCCGACTGGTGACCTGCGGCTGGCGCGCTCGGTAGAGGCCGCCGCGGCCTTGCTCACCTTCGTCCTGCTGACCCTCGAGGTGCGCAGCCTGTTCCAGCCGACCGCGATGGCGACGCCGGATGCCAGCTTCATGGAGCGCGCCTTCTACGTCCTGGTCTGGGGCGCCTTTGCCCTGGCGGCGCTGTGGAAGACGCGGCTCGACGGCGACGTCGTGGCGCTGTGGGCATGGCGCCTGAGTGGCGGCGCCACCGTCGTTGTGGCTCTGATCGTGCAGGTGCTGGTCGCCAATCCGGTATTCGAGCCGGCCGATGTCGGCCGGCTGCCGATCGTCAATGGATTGCTGCTGGCCTATGCGGTACCGGCGGCGATGGCGGCCCTGGCGCGCCGTTGGATCGATATCGAGCCCGACCGGCGGGTCGATCTCCTCGTCGAGGCGGCGGCCTCGATTCTGGCCTTCGCCTATGTCTCGTTGGAGGTGCGCCACTTTTTCGATCCTGGCTTCGAGCGGCGCGGCTTCAGTGCACACGGGCTGGAACTCTACGCCTATTCGATCGTGTGGCTGCTGTTCGGCGTCGCCCTGCTGGGCCTGGGCTTCTTGAGGCAGGCCGCGGCGCTGCGACATGCCGGTATGGCGCTGGTCTGCATCGTGGTGGCCAAGGTCTTCCTGATCGACATGGCGGGGCTGCAGGGACTGCTGCGGGTATTCTCTTTCCTGGGCCTGGGCGCCGCCCTGATCGGCCTCGGTTACGCCTATCGGCGATTCGGGTTCGAGGGCAAATGAAGGAAGACATGTTTCCCGAATTCGGCGTGTCGCTCGACGCGTTGCGCGCCCTGCAACTCGACCGGCTGCGCACCACGCTTCGCCATGCCTACGACAACCAGGCGCCGTACCGCGCCAAGTGCGAGGCCGCCGGCGTTCATCCCGAGCAACTCGCCAGCCTTGACGACCTTGCGCGCTTTCCTTTCACGGAGAAGGGCGACCTGCGTGACGCCTATCCCTACGGCATGCTGGCAATCCCACGCGAACGCTGCGTGCGTCTGCACGCCTCCAGCGGCACGACAGGCCGGCCGACGGTCGTGGGCTACTCTGCAAGGGATATCGCGACCTGGAGTGACCTGATGGCGCGCTCGCTGTTCGCGGGCGGCGCGCGACCGGGCGATGTCATCCACAACGCCTATGGCTATGGGCTCTTCACTGGTGGGCTGGGCGCGCATTACGGCGCCGAGCGGCTGGGCTGCACGGTAGTCCCCATGTCGGGAGGCTTCGGCGAGCGGCAGGTCCAGCTCATCCACGAGTTCGGCGCTCGCGTCGTGCTGATGACCCCGTCCTACATGCTGGCGATCGCCGACGAGTTCGCGCGCCAGGGCATCGATCCGCGCGGCACGGCGCTGCGCATCGGCATCTTCGGGGCCGAGCCGTGGACGGAGGGAATGCGCGCGGAGATCGAGCGCCGGCTCGGCATCGATGCCGTCGATATCTACGGTCTGAGCGAGGTGATGGGCCCGGGCGTCGCCTGCGAGTTCGTCGAGAGCAAGGACGGGCCGACGATCTGGGAGGACCATTTCTATCCCGAGATCGTCGATCCCGTGACCGGCCGGCCGGTCGCCGAGGGCGAGGCTGGTGAACTGGTGTTCACGACCCTGTCGAAGGAAGCGATGCCCGTGGTGCGCTATCGCACCCGCGACCTCACGCGGCTGATGCCGGGCTCAGTCACGGCGATGCGGCGCATGGCCAAGATCACGGGCCGCAGCGACGACATGCTGATCGTGCGGGGCGTCAATCTCTTCCCGAGCCAGGTCGAGGAGCAGATCCTGCGCGACCCGGCGTTGAGCGGTCACTACGTCATCGAGCTCACCCGCACCGGCGCGCTCGACGATCTGCTCGTACGGGTCGAGGCACGGGCTGTTCAGGGACAGGACATGTCGGCCCGCTCCGCTGCTGAGCTGACGCAACGGCTCAAGGGCCTTTGCGGCCTGACGGCCAAAGTGGAGATCGCGGCGCCGGGCGCAATCGAGCGGTCGATTGGCAAGGCGCGCCGCGTCATCGACAACCGCCGGAAGGATTAGAGACCAGCTGCCAGGGCGATCCTGGCTCTGATCAGGCCGGGATCGTCCGGCCGCTGGCTGACCTCGGCCGCGATAAGCGACGAGGTGCTGACAGGCGCTGCTTTGGCGCCACCGGTCGAGGCGTCCACGACGACCGCGAGGGTCAGCAGGGCGGCAGCAATTACCAGCAGGTCGACCCACGAGAACCAAAAGCTGCGGTCGTCCACGGGGACGGCAATGGCCCGGGGCTTGTTCTTGCCGTTTTTCATGATGGCCTCTTTGGGGGCGAGATTTCAGCTGCGAGGTTGCCTGATGAACCCGATTCCAGTCGGAGCCGCGACGGGACTGGGGCGATACCAAGGAAGTGTGTGTCAACGATGTCCGATGGTGGGGCTGGCGGCGGCGGCGAAGGTCAGGATCGAGGCGGCAATGACCAGAAAATCGATCCAGGTGAGCGACCAGCGGCGGCGCTTCACGAGCCGTGTCCCGCACTGATGGCGGGAACAGACGGTGCTGATGGGCTGGACGCTCCGTGTTGGGCGAGCGCGCCGCCGGCGAAGATGACGATGCACGCCAGAATCAGAAAGGCGTCGACGGTGGCAAAATTGCGGCAGGCCATGGAACGTCTCGTTGTGTCCTCACCAGACGCTACGGACGGTCAACGCCGATCATCCCTCGTCGAAAATCGTGCGTACGCCGCAAACCTGCGTCAGACGTAGGCGATGCGCAGGATGTTGGTCGCGCCCGGCGTGCCGAACGGGACGCCCGCCGTGACAACCAGGCGCTCGCCTTCCTTGGCGATCTCCTGCTGGCGGGCCACACGTACGGCGCGCTGGACCATGTCGGCGAAATTGTGCGCGTCCTCGGTCTGGACGGGATGGACGCCCCAGGTAAGCGTCATGCGGCGGGCCGTGTCGAGGTTCGGCGTCAGGCAGAGGATGCGGACGTCAGGCCGCTCGCGCGCCGCGCGCAGGGTCGTCGAGCCGGTGTTGGTGTAGGTGACGATCGCCGCGGCCGACAATGTGTGGGCGCATTGACGGGCGGCGGCACTGATTGCGTCGGCGGTCGTAGCCTCTGGCTCGTGGCGGCTCGCATCCATCAGGCGGCGATAGAGCGGGTCGGCTTCGACGCTCTTCAGGATGCGATCCATCATCGTGACCGCTTCGAGCGGGTAGCTGCCCGAAGCGGACTCCGCAGACAGCATGACGGCGTCGGTGCCGTCGTAGACGGCCGTGGCCACGTCGGACACTTCGGCGCGGGTGGGCGTCGGCGCATTGATCATCGACTCGAGCATCTGGGTCGCCACGATGGTCGGCCGGCCGGCGACCCGGCAGGCGGCAAGGATACGCTTCTGCAGCGGCGGGACGGCCTCGGGCGGCATCTCGACGCCGAGGTCTCCGCGGGCGACCATGATGCCGTCGCTCTGCTCTATGATCTCGTCGAGGTGCTCGATCGCCTGCGGCTTCTCGAGCTTGGCCATCACGGCGGCGCGGCCGGCCACCAGCTTCTTGAGTTCGGCGATGTCGTTGGCATGTTGGACGAAGGAGAGCGCGATCCAGTCGACCCCCAAAGACAGACCGAAGACGAGGTCCTTGTGATCCTTCGGGGTCATCGGGGACATCGGCAGCACCAGGTTGGGCAGGTTGACGCCCTTGCGGTCGCTGATCGTACCCGCGACCTCGATCTCGGTGTCGATTGTCTCCGAGTTGTGTCTCACGATGCGCAGCCGGACCTTGCCGTCGTCGATCAGCAGCAGGCCGCCGGGCTTCGCGGCCTTGAAGATTTCCGGATGGAGCAGGGGAATGCGCTTGGCCGTACCGGGGGCCGGGTCCATGTCGAAGCGAAGCTTCTGGCCCTTCTTCAGCTCCATCGGTCCGCTGGTGAAGGTGCCGAGGCGCAGCTTCGGGCCCTGCAGGTCCATCAGGATGGCGATGGGGTGCTGGTATTCTTTTTCGAGTGCGCGGAGCTGCTCGACCCGCTTGCGATGATCCTCATGCTGGCCGTGGCTGAAGTTCAGGCGAAAGACGTCGGCGCCCGCCTCGAACAGGGTACGCAGGCGCTCGGTGGTCGCCGAAGCGGGACCGAGCGTGGCGACGATCTTGGTGAAGCGATTGCGCTGCATTGGACCAGCCTACTTCCCGGGTGACGACACTTTGAAGTCGCCCGCCTGCTCGTAGACCTTTACGACGGCTGCGTCATCCAGCTTGCCCCAGCCGGCGCCCGCAGCGGCGATGAAGAGCTGGTGTGCCGCGGCGGCCAGCGGGAGAGGCAGGCGCAGCTCGTGACCGGTGTCGAGCACCAGGCCGAGGTCCTTCACGAAGATCTCGACGGCCGACAGCGGCGTGTAATCGTCGTCGAGCATGTGCGGCACCCGGTTGCCGAACATCCAGGAATTGCCGGCGCTGGCCGAGATCACTTCATAGACCGCGCGCGTATCGGCACCGGCCTTGGCCGCCAGCGCCATCGCCTCGGCGGCCGTGGCGATGTGCACGCCGGCCAGGAGCTGGTTCACCGTCTTCACGAGCGAGCCGATGCCGGCTTTGTCGCCGAGGCGAAAAACCTTCGCCGAGGTGGCGGAGAGGATCGACTCCGCGGCGGCGTAAGCACCGGCGTTGCCGGAGGACATGAAGGTGAGCTCGCCGGATTCCGCACGCGCCCGCCCGCCGGACATCGGCGCATCCAGCAGCGCATGGCCGCTCGTCGCGAGACGCTCGTCGAGCTTGCGGATGAAGGCCGCCGGGCAGGTGGCGCACTGCATGACGAGGCCGCCCTTGCGCAGCGTGGCGACCGCACCGCTCTCGCCATAGAGGACCGCTTCGACCTGCTGGGCGTTGACCACGGCCACGATGACGACGTCCGCGGCTCCCGCCGCTTCGGCCGGCGTGGCGGCCGTCGCGCCGCCCGCGGCGACGAAGGCGTCGCGCGCGGCGGCGCTGGGATCGACGCCGATCACCTTGTGACCCTGCTTCAGCAGGTTCTTTGCCATGCCGAGGCCCATCGAACCCAGGCCCACGAAAGCAACGACGGGTGTGTTCTTGTCGGTCATCGATCAGGCCTTGATGCCGTATTTCGCGGCCCAGCCGAGACCGGCACCTGTGGTCGTCTTCGGCTTGTACTCGAGGCCGACATACCCCTCGTAGCCGAGCCGATCGAGCACATCGAGCAGGTAGAGGTGATTGACCTCGCCGATGTCGGGTTCGTTGCGGTCGGGATTGCCGGCGATCTGCACGTGCGAGGTGATCGGGAACAGCCGCTCCATCCGCTTCTGCAGATCACCCTCGGTGACCTGCAGGTGGTAGAGATCGAGCTGCAGGCGCAGATGCGGTGCGCCGACTTCCTCGATGATCGCCTTCACCTGGTCGGTCGTGTTGGTGAAGTAGCCGGGAATGTCGCGGTGGTTGATCGGCTCCAGCACGATGGTGAGGCCGGTCTTGGCGGTGCGGTCGCAGATCTTCTTCAGGTTCGAAACGAAGGTGCGATGCATCGCCTTCACGTCGGCTCCGGGCGCGATCATGCCGGACATGACGTGCAGCGTCCGGCATTCGAGGACCTGCGCGTAGTCCAGCGCCTTGTCGATGGCGGCGGCGAACTCGGCCTCACGACCCGGAAGGGCCGCCAGTCCGCGCTCGCCCTTGCTGGCGTCGCCCGGCGGCAGGTTGAACAGCGCCTGGGTGAGCTTGTGCTTCTTCAGCTGGACGGCGATCTCGGCGGCCGGCGCCTCGTAGGGAAACAGGATCTCGACCGCCTCGAAGCCATGCGCGGCGGCCGCGCCGAAGCGCTGCAGGAACGGCACTTCCTGGTAGATCCACGAAAGATTGGCGGCGAGCTTGGGCATTCTTCTGATCCAATCAGGAAGGGTAGGCTTCTTCGACGTCGCGCACCTGGGCATCGGAGAGCATGCGCAGCTTGAAGCCCTGCAGCAGCAGGTGGAGCTTGGCCGTTTCCTCCAGCTCCTCGATCGAGGCCGAGGCGGCCGACAGCGAGGTTCCCGCGACCACCGGGCCATGATTGGCCAACAGCACGGCGCGATGGCCCTTGGCGTAGTCGCGGATGGCGTCGGCGAGCTTGGGATCACCCGGCTTGAAGTAGGGGACCAGTGGCAACTTGCCGACTCTCATCACGAAGTAGGGTGTGATCGGCGGCAAGGTCGTCTCGGCATTGTGATGGCACGACGGATCGAGGCAGGAGATCGCCACGGCATGGGTGCAATGGAGATGCACGATGGCGCCGTCCTTGGGGCGCACGTCGTAGACCGAGCGATGGAGCAACGCTTCCTTGGTTGGCGGATCGCCGGCGACATGCTTGCCCGAGAGGTCGATCTTGGAGAGCTGGCCGGGTTCGAGGTCGCCGAGTGAGGAGTTGGTCGGAGTCATCAGCCAGCCGTCGGCGATGCGCGCGCTGATGTTGCCGGACGTGCCGGGGCAAAGGCCGCGCGCGGCGAGCTTGACGCCCAGCGCACAGATCTGCTCGCGTATCGTGGTTTCTGCGGTGCTCATGGCCGGTCGAATGCCTTGGTGAAGAAATCGGGCGCGCCGAAGTTGCCGGACTTCAACGCAAGCAGGAGCGGTTTGGCGCCGGTCGAGGCCGTCCACGGCACGCCGGGATCTATCTCGGGGCCGATGCGCAGTGCCGTGACGTCGAGCGCGCCCACGACGGCGCCGGAGGTCTCGCCGCCGGCGACGACGAGGCGGCCGACGCCGGCCGAGACGAGACCTCGCGCCAGCGCCGCCATCGTCTTCTCGATCGCCTGGCTCGATTTCTCGATGCCGTACTTCGCCTGCAATGCCTTCACGGCCTCGGGCGAGTCGCTGGCCGACAACAGGATCGGTTCTTTGCCGAGTTTCGCCCTGGCCCAATCGAGCGCCTTGCCGGCGACGTTCTCGCCGCGGCAGATCGCATCCGTGTCGAGTGCGAGATGGGCGCCCTTGAAGGCCGCGATCTGGCCGAGCGTGGCGGCGGAACAGGAGCCCGCCAGCACGGCCGCCGCGCCCCCGATCTTCGGCAACGTGTCTGCACCGGAGCGAGGGGCCATCAGGCCGCGGCGGCGATAGGCGGCGGGCAGGCCGAGCGCTACGCCCGAGCCGCCGGTGACCAGCGTGTCGTCCCCGATCGCTTCGCCGATGATGCCGAGATCGGTGTCGGCCACCGCATCGACCACGACATGGCGCACGCCTTCGGCTGCGAGTTCGTCCAGTGACTGGCGCAGAACCGCCGAGCCTGACTGGACCTGCTTCAGCGCCACGAGGCCGACCTTGTGCGGCGTCTGCCTCGCCAGCACGCGCACCAGGCTGGCATCCGTCATCGGCGTTAGCGGATGGTGCTTCATGTGCGAGTCCGACAGCAGCACGTCGCCCACGAACAGATGGCCGAAGAAGATCGTGCGGCCGTTCACCGGAAAGGCGGGGCAGTAGATCGCCTGCCTGGCCTCGAGCGCATCGAGCAGCGCGTCGCCCACCGGGCCGATGTTGCCGGCGTCGGTCGAGTCGAAGGTCGAGCAATACTTGAAGAAGAAGCGCACGCAGCCCGCCTCTTGCAGCGCCTTCAGGGCATCGAGCGACTGGGCGACCGCATCGGCCGCGGGGATCGAGCGTGTCTTGAGCGCCACGACGACGGCATCGACATCGTCGGGGATCGTGCCTTTTGCCGGCACGCCGATCGTCTGGATCGTACGCATGCCACCCTTGACCAGCATGCCCGCGATGTCGGTCGCGCCGGTGAAGTCGTCGGCGATCACTCCGAGTACAGCCACTAGGGGTCTCGCTTCTTCAACGGTTGGATCAAATGAAACCTCATCCCGAGGCGGTCACGCAGCGACCGTCTCGAAGCATGGGCAACACACGTTGTGCCGGATCCCATACTTCGAGACGGCTGCTTCGCAGCCTCCTCAGCATGAGGCTGTTCGGGATGCGCGCGCGCGGCAAGCAAAGCCATTGGATCACGTTAGGCGATGACGGTTGCCGGCATCCAGAACTTTCGGCGCCTCGCACGCCGCCGCGCCTCATCCTCGCCGTCGTAATGATGCAACGGCGGTGCAGCATCGAAGGTGTCGCGGAGGTCGAGGGAATTGACGTTGACGATGCCGATGGTGCCGTTTTCCTCGGCCATCACGGCGCCAACGTAGGCACCGCAGTTGGCACAGAGCAGGTAGTCGGTGATGCCGAGGCCAAAACGGTAGCGCGAGAGGGCGTTTGGTGCGCTGCGAAATTCCACGGTGCCGCGCAGATCGCCCATGGTGCGCGCGCCGTGACGACGGCAGAAACTACAGCCGCAGCGACCGACGCGCATCTCTTCCGGGTTTTTGTCGGAGGTCAGCGTGATCTCGATCGCGCCGCAGTGGCAGGAACCGCGATATGTCGTCATGGCGCGATCAAGGTGACCCTGAAATCGTTGACGTTGGTCCGCGTCGGGCCGGTGACGAGGCCGTCACCCAGCAATTCGAAGAAGCCGTGCCCGTCATTGTCGTCGAGCATCGTCTGTGGATCGCGCCCCTTGGCGCGCGCACGGGCGAGCGTGTCCGGCGTGAACACCGCGCCGGCAATGTCTTCCGCGCCGTCCACGCCGTCGGTATCGGCCGAGAGGCCCCAGATGCCCGCCGCACCGCCGGCCGCGATGGCCTCGGCCAGCAGGTATTCGACATTGCGGCCGCCGCGCCCCTTGCCGCGTACCGTGACGGTGGTCTCGCCGCCGGAGAGGATCACCACGGGCTTGTCGCCGCGCCTGGCGAGTCCGAGGGCCTGGCGGGCGTGCGCGGCGCCCAGCTCTCGGGCCTCGCCTTCGAGATTGTCGCCCAGCATGACGACTTCCACACCGCGCTCCCGGGCAACGGCCGCGGCGGCCTCGAGCGACTGCTTCGGCGTGGCCACCATGATCGTCTCGACATTGGCGAGGCGCGGGTCGCCGGGCTTAGGCGTCTCCTCGATACGGCCGGCGGCCCCTTCCTGGAGGTGCCTGAGAACGGCAGGGGGCGGATCGAGCCAGTATTTGGCGAGCACCGCGAGGGCGTCGGCGAAGGTCGTCTTGTCGGCGACCGTCGGACCCGAGCCGATCACGCCGGGATCGTCGTTCGGCACGTCCGAGATCAGCCACGACAGCACGCGCGCGGGCCGGGCGGCGATCGCAAGCCGGCCGCCCTTGATCGCGGAGAGATGCTTTCGCACCGTGTTCATCTCGACGATGTTGGCGCCCGATCTCAGCAGCGCCCGATTGACGTCCTGCTTGTCGTTCAGGGTGAGACCCGGGGCCGGCAGCGCGAGCAGGGCGGAGGCGCCGCCTGAGATCAGGCACAGCAGCAGATCGTCGGCGCTGAGCCCCTGGACGCGCTCGAAGATGCGGCCGGCGGCGTGGCGGCCTCTGTCGTCGGGCACGGGATGCGCGGCTTCGACGATCTCGATGCGCCTGCAGGTCTCGCCATAGCCGTAGCGCGTCACCACCAGCCCTTCGAGCGGATGCGGCCACTGGTCCTCGACGGCGCGTGCCATCGCGGCACTGGCCTTGCCGGCGCCGATCACGATCGTACGGCCCTTCGGCGGCTGGAGCTTCGCGATATAGGGCGCAAGACAGGTGGCGGGGCGTGCGGCGGCAAGCGCGGCGTCGAAGAGGGCGCGCAGCAGGGCGCGGGCGTCGGCATCTTTCATTTGCGCGATCTTCGCACTATAGGGGCGCGATGCAACCGTTGCTCCGGCCGGGCGATCCGCCGCCGTTTTCCGTCTTCAACGAACAGGGTCGGGCGCCGCTGTTGCTGCTCTGCGATCACGCCAGCAAGGCGGTGCCGCAGGCGCTGGGCGATCTCGGCATTCCCGAGAGCGAACTGGCGCGACACATCGGCTGGGACATCGGCGGGCTCGATGCGGCGATCGAACTGGCAAGAGTGCTCGATGCACCGCTGGTCTCGTCCGGCTATTCGCGGCTGGTGATCGACTGCAACCGCTGGCCGGGCGGCGAGGGATCTACGCCCGAGACCAGCGACGAAACGGCCGTGCCGGCCAACAAGGGCCTGACCAGGGAACAGGTCGAGGCCAGGGCCGAAGCCTGCTTCTGGCCCTACCATCGCGAGGTCGACCGTCTGCTCGATGCGATGACGGCGGAGGACCGCAAGGTCTGCCTGCTGGTGATGCACAGCTTTACGCCGGTCATGAAGGGCTTCGTCCGTCCCTGGCACGTCGGCGTGCTGTGGAACGACGACCCGCGCCTGCCCGAGCCGCTGCTGGAAGAGCTGCGCCGCGATTCGACGCTGGTGGTGGGCGACAACGAACCCTATTCTGCGCGCGCATCCTACGAATACACGCTGACCGCCCACGCGCGGCCGCGGGCGCTGCCGCATTGCTCGCTGGAAGTACGGCAGGATCTCATGGGCACGCCTGACGACGCGCGGGCCTGGGGCCGCAGACTGGCGCCGGCGATCTCGGCCGCCGTCAAAATGGCCCTCGCGCAGGTCGCAGAAGCGTCTGGTTAAGCCTGCCGTCCGAGCCTATATCCGGAACACGACATCGGCCTGCACCCCTCAGGAGGCGATCATGGACGACAAGACCCGTACCGAACTCGAAGCCGCCGCCTTCCGGCGTCTGGTATCGCACCTGCAGGAGCGCACCGACGTCCAGAACATCGACCTGATGAACCTGGCCGGCTTCTGCCGCAACTGCCTGTCGCGCTGGTATCGCGAAGAGGCCGGCAAGCAGGGCATCGAGATCGCAGATCCGAAAGCCCGCGAGATCGTCTATGGCATGCCCTACGACGAGTGGAAGGCCATGCACCAGAAGGATGCGTCGGGCGAACAGAAGAAGGCCTTCGACAAGGCCCACAAGCACGGCTGATACGACTAGCCGGGCGGCAGTGAATCGCGCGGGCTTCACTCCAAAGACCTCATGCTGAGCGCGTCTCGAAGCATGGACCACACGCACCCCGCGTTGCCATCGAAAATGGCGCGCGATTTCAGATAGGGAAAATTTGTCATCCCGAGCGCAGCGAGGGACCTTTGCCGGTGGCGTTAAAGGTCCCTCGCTGCGCTCGGGATGACAAAGTGCGTACAAATCGAGCCGACTTGACGAGATTTCGGCCGGACTCTAGCCGGGCCAGTTGTCGATTGCTTCGGCAAAGCGGGACAGTTCCGCGAGAAGACGGTTCTGGCCGTCGTCACCAAGCTGCTGGAGGCGGCTGCGCTGCACATCGAAGGCGCGGGGATGGCCTCATTGATGACGGCTTCGCCCGCCGCCGTGAGCTGGACTCGCAGGGTCCGGCGATCGCTCGGCTCGGCGAGCCGGGCGATCAGGTTCTGTGATTCCAGTTTGTTCAATCTGCTGGTCAATCCCGCACCGCTGAGAAGCAGCGATTGGACCAGCTGCTTGGGCGTTAGGCAGCAGGGTGTGCCGGCGCGCCTCAGGGCGGTCAGAACGTCGAAGGTACCGCGCGTCAGGCCGAACGGCACCAGGGCTGGCGAACACAGTTCCCGGCCCGTGCATAGAGCGCCACATGCCGGGCTACCGTCCCCGTTATCCCCACTTTTCAGGGTATCGACGTCATTGAGGTGACATGGCCGCTCCTCCTATGGTCCAGTCGTCGAGACCAAGGAGTAGGGACATGCCGGACGGCAGCAGCGTTTCCAAGAAGACCAAGGCCGGCCCGGTTTCCGCGGACCGCCTGAAGAGCTTCGTCGAGCGCATCGAGAAGCTCGAGGAAGAGCGCAAGGCCATCGGCGGCGACATCAAGGACGTCTACAGCGAGGCCAAGGGCGTCGGCTATGACGTCAAGACGATGCGCAAGATCGTGTCTCTGCGCTCCATGGACGCCGCCGATCGCGCCGAGCAGGAGACGCTGCTCGATGTCTACAAGCACGCCCTCGGAATGGTGTGATCCTCCGGGCAGCAACGGAAATTTGATTTCGCACGCCAGCGCGAGGCAGTAGGGTTCCCGACGGCAGAATGCTCCGGTTACAGGAGCGGGCCGAGGAGGAGCTCCCATGCGAAATACCGTCATCTCGGGCGTTTGCGTAGCGTTGAGTCTCGGCGCCGTTCAGGCGCATGCACAGATCGCCGTTTCGTCGAACGATCACAAGATCACCCAGGAAAACGGCGTCAACAAGAACGTCACCAATCCGCCGCCCGACACGATCACGATCATGGATCTCGGCGCCTTGCCGGTGAAGGTCGTGGGCACCGTGTCGAACGTGCCGGGCAGTGTGGTCGGGCCGCCGCTTTCGGTGGCGATCACGCCGGACGAGTCGATTGCGCTGATCGCCTCCTCGTCGAAGCTCGATCCCGCCGATCCGACCAAGCTTGCCCCGGACGATCGCGTGACCGTCGTCGATCTCAAGGACCGCAAGATTCTCGGCACGCTGAATACCGGCCCGGGCGCTGCCGGCATCTCGATCACGAGGGACGGCAAGCGGGCCTATGTTGCCAATCGCATGGCCGGATCGATCTCGATCCTGTCGATCGACGGCAAGGACGTGAAGCTGGTGAAGACCGTGCCGCTGATGGACGCCAAGACGCTGCTCAGCCACATAGCGTTGTCGCCGGACGGTGCGACCGGCGTGGTTACGCGCAATGGCGACGCCAAGGTCGAGCTGATGAAGCTGGGCGGCGACAGCGTCACCTCGTCTTCGGTGCTCGATGTGGCGCCGCGACCCTATGCCGTTTCGGTGACGCCCGACAGCAAGGTTGCCGTCGTGGCAAGCCTCGGCGATCCCAAGGCCAACGGCATCCTCACAGTGATCGACCTTGCCAACGGCAAGATCGTGGGCACCTCCGACATCGGGCATGAGAATCTCGAGGGCATGATCATGTCGAGCGACGGTCGCTGGATCGCGGGGGTCGCGCATGCGGGCTCGACACGGCCCAAGGACGCACCGCAATACAAGCCCAACGGGATGGTCGTGCTCTACAGGCTCGACGGCACGAGTCTGACCAAGACCGGCGAGGCGCCGATCGGCGGCTGGTCGCAGGGAGCGTCCTTCTCGCGTGATGGCTCGGTCATCGTCGTGCAGAACATGAACGAGAAGAACCTGCAGGTGTTCAAGAACGACAATGGCAAGATCACCAACACCGGTCAGATGATCGATGTCGTCGGCGGTGCCGCGGCCCTGAGGAGTTCGAGCGACCGATGATCCAGAGGCGTACCGTACTCAGACTCCCGCTCGTTGCCATTGCGGCGGGCGGGGCAGCGGCGGCGCAGGCTCAGACCTTCCCGTCGCAACCCGTACATATCGTCGTGCCGTTTCCGCCCGGCGGTGGCACCGATGCGCTTGCACGGGCGATCCAGGAGCCGATGCAGAAGGCGCTGGGCGGCACCGTGATTATCGACAACAAGGGCGGCGGCGGTGGCAGCATCGCCCACGAGTTCGTGGCGAAGCAGCCGGCGGACGGCCACTGGATGGTGGTCGGTGCCAACAACCTGCCGCTCTATCCCCACATCGTGGCCAAGCTCGGCTTCGACGCCAAGACGGCCTTCGTGCCGATCGGCTTCATCGCCAAGCAGGAGTCCGTGCTCGTCGGCAGCCTGGATGCGCCCTGGTCGGATCTCAAGGCGATCATCGCGGCGGCGAAGACTTCGCCCGGCTCGGTGCAGTACGGCACGGCAGGGCTGACCACGCCGATGCACTTGTCGGCCGAACAGTTCGCGATGCTGAACGGCATCAAGCTGACGCATGTGCCGTTCCGCGGGACCGGGCCCCTCGTGACCGACCTGTTGGGCGGCCACATCAAGCTCGGCATGTCGAGCATCACCAGCGTCGCGCCGCAGATCGCGGCCGGCAAGCTGAAGCCCTACGCGATGGCGTCGCTGGAGCGCTCGTCGGTCGCCCCGACCATCCCGACCTTCAAGGAATTGGGGGCGGGCGATGTCGACGGCACGATCGTCTACACGCTGCTCGCACCCGCGGGCACGCCGCCGGCGGTCGTCGCCAAACTGAACCAGGCGCTGAACGCCGCCGTGGCGACGCCGGAAGCGAAGGGTGACCTCTCGAAGCGAGGCTTCGTCGCCATGGGCGGCACGCCACAGCAACTGAGTGACTGGCTGAACGTCCAGGAGCCGATCTGGCTGCCAGTGCTGCAGGCTGCCGGCATCAAGCCGGAATAAGCGAGTCGTCGCTCGCGGGTCTGCATCTTCCACGGGCGGCCGCGACGGGCCAAGATCACAAGAAGCCTGCCAATCGCATGTCGATGCTCAACCGCTTCAGATCGCGGCTTGATCGGCGTCAAGGCGGTTCTCTCGAATGAGCCGATATTCTGGTGGAGACTGGAGGCTGCATGCGTTCTATTCTCGTCACCGTCGATGAAACGCCTTCTGCCATTGCGGCCAGGGGGCTCGCTGTTTCACTGGCGCGACAGTGTGGAGCTGAAGTCAGGGGCGTGACGGCCCTCGACGTCGGTGATCTCGATCGAGTTGAACCAATACCCATTGGCGGCGTGCAATATGCCCACGACCGGTTTCTGCATCGGCAGAAGCGGGCGAATGAGCGACGCGCCAGAATTGCCGAACTGCCGGCGTTGTTTGAGCGTTCCTTGGCTGACTTGGGTATGCAGGGTGTGTGCTCGACGATGGAATCCGACATCCGCGGTGGCTTGCTTCGCATGATCGAGACGTGCGACCTGGTCGTTACAGGGCGGGACGCCGAATTCCATTTCGAGTCGCTCGAGGGAGTGACGCCACTCGTTGATCACATCATAGCGAAGGGCTGCCGTCCGGTCGTGGTGAGCGGTCCCGAGTGGGTAGAGAGCGGGCCTGTGCTGGTGGCCTACGATGGAAGCACACCGGCCGCGAAGGCGCTCCAGATGGCGGCGCTGATGGGGATTCTCAAATCCAGTCCCGTTCACGTTCTGTCGATTTCTCGCGAGCGGTCGGCGGCCATGGCCGTTGCCGAGCGGGCACGCGCATTCCTGGCTGTGCACGAGGTCGTTGCCGATCTTGAGGTTGTCGAATCGACGGAGAATCCGGCCGACGTCCTGCTGAGGCGGGCTTCGGAAATCGGTGCGCGGTTACTTGTCATGGGAGCCTTCGGCCACCGTGGTTTGCGTGACATCCTCTTCGGCTCGACGACCAGGCGCCTGTTCGACAGCGCTCCGGTTCCGCTATTCATCTATCACTGAACAGCCGACGTCGCGGCCTTGTGGGTCACGAGCACGAGTGACCAGGGAAGCCGGAAGCTCCACCCACTCCTTGTCCGGTAGCTGCCGCCCACTTTTGTTCGGATAGCTGGGTCACCGGGACCTCGGTGACATCCAGCCATTCGGCAAGTCCTGCCTGCTCTGATGCCGGTGGTTTGGAACTTCCGCCCACCCTCCCGGTGCTGCGGACACTCGTGTCCGGTTGCTGGCGATTGATCCAGATCAAGGGCGCGCGAGCGTTCAATTGGCAGAATTGCACATCCTGTGAAGTTTCGTGACTGGCAAGTCCTTCCCCGTGTTCTCAGCCCCTTCAACTGGAGAATCAGAATGATCAAGACCCCGATGGCCTACATGCCGTTGGCTACCTATCCCGAAGCGGTCTCTGATGAGACGATCCGGGCCGCTGCCGGCCTGGCTGCGTCGCTCGGAAGCGCGTTGAATGTCACGACATTCTCTGTCGACATTCCACGGGTACCCTCCCCGTTGGCTGGTTTGCTGATCGACATTCCCGCTCTGGTCCAAGCTGCCGAGACCAAGAGCAAATACGAATGCGATCGTCTCCAGAGGCTGGTGCAGGGGATCGTCGCAAGTCCTGCCGTGACCTGCACAAGCAGGAAGGTCGTGCTCGGCGGCATGCTCGATGCCGCCGCCATCGAGGCTCGCTATTACGACCTGGCGGTGCTTCCCTGGTCCAAGGATACGGTTTCTGCACAACACCTCATAGAGGCAGTTGTTTTCGGATCCGGCAGACCGACCATCCTGGTGCCAGGTTCGGCCCGTCCCGCTGCCCTCGATCATATTGCGATAGCCTGGGATGCAAGCCGGGTCGCCGCGCGCGCGCTCGGGGATGCCCTTCCGCTTCTGGCCGAAGGCGGTCGCGTCACAGTATTGACGGTTCGTGATGAAAAGCCTCTTGGCGGGTCAGCCCTTGCTGGCCTCCTGGCATCTTCGCTGGAGAAGCGGGGGTACGACGCGACTCCTCTCGAGATAACTCTTCGTGAAAGAACGATTGCCCAGGCATTGCAGGATACCGCCCTGGAGCAAGGGGCGCAGGTTCTGGCAATGGGAGGCTTCGGCCATTCCCGCTTCCGCGACTTCATTCTCGGAGGTGCAACGATGGGCGTATTCGCTGATCTTCGCTTGCCCGTACTGCTCGCACATTAGAGGAGAGTCTCCGTCCTGCAGAAGTTGCAGGACGGGCGGGGGGGGCGGGCCGCAAGCAGCAAGCAGCGCGACCGCGGTAGGGCCCGGTACTGGCATTATGTTGGACCAGGGCGGGCGCGGTGATTGGTGCCAGGTTTTCAACGTTCCGTCCTGATGACTTGTGCAAAGCATATTTTCCGAGGGCGAAGGGGAGCCTGTGGCGATGCGGAAGCCGACGTCACGATTCGACAGGTTAGCGGGAGCGGCACTGCCGGTGGCATCTGAATGTGCCGACGGGGGCATTGAAATGGATCGCGCCTGGCATGCCCTCGAGCCTTCGGAGTCGCTGGAGGCGCTTGGAACCCGATTGGATGGGCTCGGCGCGGGCGAGGCGGCGCAACGGCTCGCGTCGTGGGGCCCCAACCGGCTGCCGCGCGCCCGCCATCGCAGCACACTGGTGCGCCTTGCCCTGCAGTTCCACAACCTCCTCATCTATGTCCTGCTGGCGGCGGGTCTCCTGGCGGCAGGGATTGGCCACGTCACCGATGCGCTGGTGATTTTCGCCGTTGTCGTCGCCAACGCCGTGATCGGCTTTGTCCAGGAGGGGCGTGCCGAGGAGGCGCTCGAGGCGATCCGTGGCCTGATCGATCCGCATGCCTCGGTGATTCGCGACGGCCATCGCCAGACCATTCCCGCCGATGACGTCGTACCCGGCGACATCGTCCTGCTCGAGGCGGGCGACCGCGTGCCGGCCGATCTGCGCCTCGTCAAGGCGCGCAATCTCCGGGTCGACGAGGCCATCCTGACCGGCGAGTCGGTGCCGGTCGACAAAGCGATCGCACCGGTCGACGTCGCCGCGGCGCTGGGGGACCGCTTGTGCATGGCTCACTCCGGGACGTTCGTCACCGCCGGTCAGGGCTCCGGCGTTGTGATCGGCACGGGCGCGGCCACGGAGCTCGGGCGGATCAGTGCAATGATCGGCGCCGTGGAGCAGCTGGCGACCCCTCTCGTGCGGCAGATGGACCAGTTCGCGCGGCAGGTCACCGTGGTGGTCATCGCGGTCTCGAGCCTCGTGTTCCTCTATGCCGCATTCGTGCAGGCCTATGCCTTTGACGATGCGTTCATGGTCGTCGTCGGCCTGGCGGTCGCGGCCATTCCCGAAGGACTGCCCGCCGTCATGACCATCACGCTCGCCGTCGGCGTCCAACGTATGGCGCGGCGCAATGCAATTATCCGTCGCCTGCCCGCCGTGGAAACGCTCGGTGCCGTCTCGGTGATCTGCTCCGACAAGACCGGCACGCTGACCCGCAACGAGATGACTGTGACCTCGGTGATAACGGCGGATCGGCAGATCGTCGTCGAGGGGGTCGGCTATCGTCCTGAGGGTCGGTTTGCCGTCGACGGCTCGGATGCGGTCGATCCGGCCGCGGATCCCGTTCTCGAAGAACTCACCCTGGCGGGACTCCTGTGCAACGATGCCGAGCTCCGCCTGTCGGGCGACGAGTGGACTGTCGACGGCGATCCGATGGAGGGCGCCCTGGTCTCGCTGGCCCGGAAGGCAGGGCACGACACCACGGCCGCCCGGATGAGCTTCGTCCGCCGCGACGAAATCCCTTTCGATTCGCGCCACCGCTACATGGCGACCTTGAATGTTCGCCGGGGGCGTCGACCTGCGATCTATGTGAAGGGCGCACCGGAACGCATTGTCGAGATGTGCGATCGGATAGCTACGCTCGAAGGCGAAAAGCCGATCGATGCGGATTGGTGGCGACGGCAGACCGAGAGGCTCGGGGCCGAGGGCCAGCGCGTCATCGCCGTCGCCCGCCGGATCATGCCGGAAGATGCCGGGGAAATAGTGCCCGCCAACGTCGAAGGGTCGCTCACTCTGCTGGGCCTCGTGGGCCTGATCGATCCACCCCGTCCAGAAGCGGTCGCTGCCGTTGCCGAATGCCGGTCGGCCGGCATACGCGTCAAGATGATCACGGGCGATCATGCGGCAACCGCGCGCGCCATTGCGCTGCAACTCGGACTGGCTGCCGATCCCGTGGCGGTCACCGGACAGCAGCTCGATGCAATGGATGAATCCGAGTTCTATCGCCAGGCCCACGACTCCTCGGTGTTTGCGCGCACCAGCCCCGAACACAAGCTTCGCCTCGTTGAAGCCTTGCAACTGGACGGTTCCGTGATCGCCATGACCGGCGACGGGGTCAATGATGCGCCGGCGCTCAAGCGCGCCGATGTCGGTGTCGCCATGGGCAGCAAAGGTACCGAAGCGGCCAAGGAGGCGAGCGAGATGGTGCTCGCCGACGACAACTTCGCCTCCATCGTGGCCGCCGTGCGCGAGGGCCGCACCGTCTACGACAACCTCACCAAGGTGATCGCCTGGACGCTGCCGACCAACGGCGGCGAGGCTGTCACGATCATCCTCGCCATCCTGTTCGGCCTCACCCTGCCGGTAACGCCGGTCCAGATATTGTGGGTCAACATGATCACTGCCGTTGCGCTCGGTCTCACGCTGGCTTTCGAACCGACCGAGCCGGGTGCCATGCGGCGTCCGGCGCGGCGGGCTGGGCAAAGCCTTCTGTCCGGCCGGCTCCTGTGGCGGATCCTGTTCGTCTCGGGCCTGATGGTCGTCGGGACCTTCGGGATATTCGCCTGGGCGGAGAGCCGTGGACTTGCCGTCGAGGCGGCACGCACCATGGCGGTGAATACTCTCGTCGTGATGGAGATCTTCTATCTGTTCAGCGTGCGCTTCGTCCACGGCACGTCGCTGACGTGGCAGGGCGTGCTGGGCACGCGCGCCGTCCAGATCGGCGTCGCGGGGGTCGTGCTGGCCCAGTTTGCCTTCACCTACCTGCCGCCGATGCAGGCGGTTTTCGGCACGGCCCCTGTTTCGATTGCCGATGGCGCGGCGATCGTGGCGGTTGGCGTCGCGCTGCTCGTCGTCGTGGAGATCGAGAAGCACCTGGTGGCCCTGTTCGGGCGCCACGCGGAAAGGTAAGTCCATCGTCGATGGACAATCACCCCGCACATCGTTGGAATGCGGGTCGTCGGACCATGGTCGCATGGATCATGACCGCCCGCCGGCGCGGCGGGATCTTGCGGACCGACCACCGGTTTGGTCCTGCGGTCGCCCGTCACATATACCCGGACAAATCACTCGACCTGACGTCATCCCGTCTGGCAGGCCGTTGAACCAGTCGGAGTCGGGGCAAATAAACGAAACAAACGAAATAAACGAAACAAACGAATCGAATGTCGCACCCTCCGGAATCAGGACCCGCGGGGGCCGTCGACGGGTCACCGCTGCCCGCCCGCACTTCCAAAAAAAGCCATTGTTAACAGCCTCTTAGAACCAGATGTTCATCGGCAGGCCGTAGCGGTCGCGCTCGCGCGCAGGGCCGAGCCGCGTCGCCATGCCTTCGGCGATGAGCAGGGCGGTGCGGCAGACGGCCATCGCATCGAGCACGTCGTCGCGTGCCGCGCCGGGAAGCCCTCCGGTTTTCCAGGTGAAGCCATGCCGGATGAGCAGGTCCTGCCGCTCTGCGAATCCCGCCGGTTTGCGCTTCTTGCTGAGCACCGGCTTGCCGCCGTTCATGCGGGCGAAAGCGAGTTCGGGATGGGCCTCCCGGATGACGCTCCGCAGCCTGGTGCTGTCACGCAGGAGCGCGTCGAGTTCGCGCAGTTTGGGGAACAGATGGAAAGCCTGGCGGGTCAAGCCGGCGCCCAGTTCCTTGCTCGTGGCATTGGCCTCGGCGTAGCTCGCGCAGGCCAGGGCGGGGCGGCAGGGGCTGGGAAACACCGAACTCGTCTTGCCGGGAAGCAGGGTCCGCGCCTCGCGTTCGCAGGGGCGACCGGGGCGAGGCGAGTCGAGGAGGCCGACCGGCATGTCGACGGCCAAAATGGAAAGTCCCTCGCAGGCGTCTGCGAGGGACTTCACAACTCTTATATCCAGGGCGCCCTCGCTGTCGCGCCGGCAGACCACCCAGCCGGTGCGGCAGCCATCGGCGCCCCCGACGATCAATTGGGGCTTACCAGCTGGCCATCCTGGCCTTGAGGTTGTCGTCCAGCGCGGCGAGGAATTCCTCGGTGGTCAGATAGGGCTGGCTCTTGTCGATCAGGAGCGCGAGATCCTTGGTCATCCTGCCGCTCTCGACCGTCTCGACGCAAATCCGCTCGAGCGTCTCGGCAAACTTGACCACGTCCGCCGTGCCGTCGAACCTGCCGCGATAGTTCAGGCCTCGCGTCCAGGCGAAGATGGAGGCGATCGGGTTGGTCGAGGTCGGCTTGCCGTTCTGATGCTCGCGGTAGTGCCGCGTCACGGTGCCGTGCGCGGCCTCGGCTTCGACGGTCTTGCCATCGGGCGTCAGCAGCACCGAGGTCATGAGGCCCAGCGAGCCGAAGCCCTGGGCCACGGTGTCGGACTGCACGTCGCCGTCGTAGTTCTTGCAGGCCCAGACGAATTCGCCGTGCCATTTGAGAGCCGAGGCGACCATGTCGTCGATCAGGCGGTGCTGGTAGACGATCTTCCTGGCCGCGAACTTGTCGGCGAACTCGCTGTCGAAGACCTCCTGGAACAGATCCTTGAAGCGGCCGTCATAGCGCTTGAGGATGGTGTTCTTGGTCGACAGGTAGACCGGCCAGCCGCGCATCAGGCCGTAGTTGAACGAGCTGCGCGCGAAACCGATGATCGACTCGTCGAGATTGTACATCGTCATTGCGACACCGCCGGCCGGAAAGTCGAACACGTTGTGCTCGATGACCTTGCCGTCCTCGCCCTCGAAGCGGACGGTGAGCTTGCCCTTGCCGGGTACGACGAAATCCGTGGCGCGATACTGATCGCCGAACGCGTGGCGGCCGATGACGATCGGATGCGTCCAGCCCGGCACGAGGCGCGGCACGTTCTTGCAAACGATCGGTTCGCGGAAGATCGTGCCGCCGATGATGTTTCGGATCGTGCCGTTCGGCGACCGCCACATCTCCCTGAGATTGAACTCCTTCACGCGCGCTTCGTCCGGCGTGATGGTCGCGCACTTTACCGCCACACCGTACTTCTTCGTGGCCTCGGCCGACTCGACGGTCACCTTGTCGGCAGTCTTGTCGCGATTCTCGATCCCCAGGTCGTAATACTTCAGGTCGATGTCGAGGTAGGGAAGGATCAGCTTGTCCTTGATGAACGCCCAGATGATGCGGGTCATCTCGTCGCCGTCCATCTCGACGACCGGGTTCTTCACCTTGATCTTCGACATCTTCCGGACCTCACAATTCCCGTAACGCACAATTTAGAAAGCCGCCCCGGTTCCCCGGGGCGGCTTCACCTGACGCTGCTTTAGAGGGCAGCGAGCGCTTCGTTCAACGTCGCACTCGGCCGCATCCCGGCCGAGGTCTTTTTCTGGTCGGGCAGGTAGTAGCCGCCCGTATCCACCGGCTTGCCCTGAGCGGCGATCAGCTCGGCATCGATCTTGGCTTCGTTGGCTTCCAGCGTCTCCGCCAGTGGCTTGAAGCGGGCCGACAGGGCCGTGCTGTTGTCGCGACGGGCCAGCGCCTGAGCCCAGTACAGTGCCAGGTAGAAGTGGCTGCCGCGGTTGTCCAGTTCGCCGACCCTGCGGGCGGGCGAGCGGTTGTTCTCGAGGATGTTGGCGTTGGCCTCATCGAGCGTCTCGGCCAGCACCTTCACGTCCGCGTTGCCGGTCGTCTGCGCCAGATGTTCCAGCGAAGCGCCCAGTGCCAGGAATTCGCCCAGCGAATCCCAGCGCAGATAGCCTTCGTGCTGGAACTGCTCGACATGCTTGGGCGCCGAGCCGCCGGCGCCGGTCTCGAACAACCCGCCGCCTGCCAGCAAGGGAACGATCGACAACATCTTGGCCGACGTGCCCAGCTCCATGATCGGGAAGAGATCGGTCAGGTAGTCGCGCAGCACGTTGCCGGTGACGGAGATGGTGTCGAGGCCCTGGCGGATGCGATCGAGCGAGAACTTGATGGCCTCGACCGGCGCCAGGATCCGGATATCCAGGCCCTTCGTGTCCTCGTTCTGCAGGTACTTCTCGACCTTGGCGATCAACTGGGCATCGTGGGCGCGTTTGGCGTCGAGCCAGAACACCGCCGGGGTGTTGGACAGGCGTGCGCGGCGCACGGCGAGCTTGACCCAGTCCTGGATCGGCTCGTCCTTGACCTGGCACATCCGGAAGACGTCGCCGGTCTCGACCTTCTGTTCCATCAGGACAGTGCCGTCTTCGGCCACCACGCGCACGGAACCGGCCGTGGCGATCTCGAAGGTCTTGTCGTGCGAGCCGTACTCCTCGGCCTGCTGCGCCATCAGACCGACGTTCGGTACCGAGCCCATCGTCTTCGGGTCGAAGGCGCCGTGGGCCTTGCAGTCCTCGATGACGGCCTGGAACAAGGTCGAGTAGCAACGATCGGGAATCGCGGCGACGCAGTCGTGAAGCTTGCCGTCGGCGCCCCACATCTTGCCCGACTCGCGGATCATCGCCGGCACCGAGGCATCGATGATCACGTCGCTCGGCACGTGGAGGTTGGTGATGCCCTTGTCGGAATTGACCATGGCGAGGCCGGGACGCTTCGCGTACTCGGCCTGGATGTCGGCCTTAATGGCGGCCTTTTCGGCCTCCGGGAGCGACTCGATCCTGGTCAGCAGGTCGCCGAGACCATTGTCGGGATCGATGCCGAGCTTCTTGAACGTCTCGCCGTGCCTGGCGAACACGTCGGCGAAGAACACCGAGACGCAATGGCCGAACAGGATGGGATCGGAGATCTTCATCATGGTCGTCTTGAGGTGCAGCGAGAACAGGATACCTTCCTTCTTCGCCGCCTCGATCGCAGCAGCGTAGAAGTCGCGCAACGCCTTGCGGTTCATCACCGAGCAGTCGATGATCTCGCCGGCCTTGAGCGGAATCCTGGGCTTCAGCACCGTGGTCGCGCCGTCGCCGGCGACCAGCTCGATACGGGCACTGGTCGGTGCCGCAATGGTCGTCGCGACCTCGGAACCGTAGAAGTCACCGCCCGACATGGTCGCCACGCGGGTCTTCGAATCCTTGCTCCAGGCGCCCATCTTGTGCGGATGCTTGCGCGCGTACTGTTTCACGGCGCCAGCGGCGCGGCGGTCGGAATTGCCCTCGCGCAGCACCGGGTTGACGGCGCTGCCGAGCACCTTGCCGTAGCGGGCGCGGATTTCCTTGTCCGCCGGTATCGCGTCGCTGTCCGGATAGTTCGGCACGTCATAACCCTTGCCCTGCAGCTCCTTGATCGCAGCCTTCAGCTGGGGGATCGACGCGGAAATGTTGGGCAGCTTGATGATGTTGGCCTCGGGGCGCATTGCAAGCTTCCCGAGCTCGGCGAGCTCATCGTTGATCTTCTGGGCGGGCGTCAGTTTGTCGGGGAAGTTGGCGATGATGCGGCCGGTCAGCGAAATGTCCTTCAGCTTCATCTTCACGCCGGCTGTCGCGACGAACGCCTCGACGATCGGCAGCAGGGAAAACGTCGCGAGCCCGGGAGCCTCATCGACCTTCGTCCAGACGATTTCGAGATCTGACATACCTGCACCTCCGTGCGCCGCTTTGGGTTCGGCTGGGTTGATCCGTTGCTGATAATGGCCCGTCTTGTTGCACCGCGTGAGGGCAAAGGCAATCTTCGGCGCGGGTCCGTCGCAGCACCGGGGCGACGGCGCGACGGGACGCGAAAAGGGGCAGGACGACGTCTCAATGCGACGTGATCGAGAGGGGCTCCCTGATCCGCGGCTGCCGTCGACGGTGTAGAGCCATCACGAGGCGGCTATCCTGCCGGCCTACGCTCCTCGGCAAGACGATCAGACGCGGTCCAGGCGCTTCTCGAACCCGGCGGAGGGGGGCATTGCCTGAATAGCAGGCAGGACGTCCTTCAACTCGCTCACGAAGGCGACATGGTCGAGGTGGGTCGGTTCGGCGAAGCCGCCGTCCACGACGCCGCGGAGCAGGGCGGCCAGGGGCTGCCAGTAGCCGCCCTGGTCGATGATCACGATCGGCTTGTTGTGGAGGCCCAGGGTTCGCCAGGACAGGACCTCGAAGAACTCCTCCAGGGTTCCGATGCCGCCGGGCAGGACCACGAAGGCGTCGGAGCGCTCGAACATCTGGAGTTTCCGCTCGTGCATGGTCTCCACGACCACCGTTTCCGTGAGCGCCGGATGCCCTGCTTCGCGCTGCAGAAGGAAATTCGGGATGATCCCGATCGCCCGGCCACCATTGTCGAGAGCGGCATTGGCGACCAGCCCCATCAGGCCGACGCCGCCCCCGCCATAGACCAGCGTTATGCCCTCGGTGGCCAGAAGTCGCCCCAGGGCGACCGCGGTGTCGCGGATGGCGGGATCGGCTCCGAAACGGGCGCCGCAGAAGACACAAAGGGAGGAGGGGGTGAAGTCGGGCACGAAAGCTGCTTTTCTGGGACGAACCAGCGCGTTTCAGCGCCGGGGGGACATGGTATCATTTCGCAAAGAGTAGGCGCGAACGCCATGGGGATGGTGGTCGCACCGTTGGGAGGGCGATGTCACGAACTGTTTTCGGGCTGGTCGCGGTGGGTGCGGTGATGATCGCGATCGCACTGGGAGTCGCTTGGCGTGCCAAGGTGAGCGAACAGGCCGCCATCGGCCAACCGGCCATAGCCGGCACCGGCGGACCTCTGTCTGAACCGCTCGCCGCTGCCGCCGGCACAACCGCCCCTGCATCCGCAACCCCATCGGCAACCGCCGCGGTCCCGGCGCTGACGCCGACACCGCCTGCTGCCATCACCTCGCCGTCGTTCGACGTCGCCCGGATCGGTCCCGACGGTCGGGCGGTGATCGCGGGCCGAGCGGCCCCCGGCGCCAAGGTCGTGCTGCTGGACGGGGGCAAGGAGATTGCCAAGGCCGAGTCCGACGCGCGCGGGGAGTGGGTCATCATCGTTCAGGATCCACCGCTTGCGGTCGGCCCACACGAGCTGCGAGTCGTGCAGCATATCGAGGGCAAGGCGCCGCTCACGTCGGGGCAGGCGGTGGTCGCCGTCGTGCCGGAACCGCCGGCAGCAGGTGCGCCGCCGACACAGCCGCGCGACGAGACGCTTGTCATGATCTCGCCGCCAGCCGGTGTCCCGACCCTGGTCCAGCCGCCCTCGGCTTCCGGCGTGCCGAAGTCGGCCGATCTTTCGTTGTCGACTCTGGTTTACGACGATCGCGGTCAGGTCACCGTGTCGGGCCTCGCCGCCCCGGGCGCGGTCGTCCGGGCGTACGTGAATGAAAAGATGGTGGCGGAAGGTGTGGCCGGCGCCGATGGACACTGGCGGCTGATGCCGGCGGATCCGATCGACCAGGGGAAGCATCGGCTGCGTCTCGACCGCATCGCCAAGGACGGCAAGCCCGTCGCACGGCTCGAGCTGCCGTTCGAGCGCGTGGTCGTCGGGCCTGTTTCCAGCACGGACGGACGGCGCCTTCACATCGTGCGGGGCGACAATCTGTGGAACATCGCCCGGGCGCACTATGGGGCAGGCTGGCGCCACACCGTCATTTTCGCTGCAAACAAGGAACAGATTGTCGATCCCAATCTGATATATCCGGGTCAGATACTCAGTCTGCCCAAGGTCAACTGACTTTCGGACAACCAAGAGCGGGCGAAACATGCTGGCCAATTTCCTTGTGCCGATCCTCTATGACGGTTGGCGTTTCATCGCCCTGTTTGCCGCCGCGACCTTCGTGGCCGCGCTGACCGGCGTGGCGTGGCTGTTCTGGCCGCTTTTTGTCCTGACCCTGTGGTCGATCTATTTCTTCCGTGATCCCTCGCGGGGCGTGCCGCAGGACGACGGGCTTTTGATCGCGCCGGCCGACGGGCTCGTGCAGATGGTGGTCGAAGCGGTCCCACCGGCGGAATTGGGCCTGGGCGACAAGCCACTGACGCGCGTTTCGATCTTCCTCAGCGTGTTCGACGTCCACATCAACCGCAGCCCCTGCGCCGCGACCGTCGACGTCGTGGCCTACCGGCCTGGCAAATTCCTGAGCGCCAACGCCGACAAGGCCAGCGAAGACAACGAACGCACCGCCCTGGCGTTGCGTCGGGCCGACGGGCGGATCATCGGCTGCGTGCAGATTGCCGGTTACGTGGCTCGCCGCATCGTCTGCTACGTCAAGCCGGGTCAGGCGGTGGCAGCCGGGGAACGATTCGGCCATATCCGCTTTGGTAGTCGTACCGACCTCTACCTGCCGGAAGGGGCGCGTTTGCTGGTCTCACCTGGCCAGCGCATGATCGGCGGCGAAACGGTCATGGCCGAACTCGATCCCGTTGTGGCCGGACCGCGCACCGCCGTCGAATTCTAGGGAGTCCGACATGGACAGCGACCTGCGCTCGCAACGCAGTGGATTGCGCGGTTTCTCCATCCACCGTCTGATCCCAAACGTTCTCACTCTGGCAGCCCTCTGCTCGGGCCTCACGGCTATCCGCTTCGGCCTGCAGGGAGAGATGCGTCTGGCGGTGATCGCCATCATCGTGGCGGCGATTTTCGATGCTCTCGACGGCCGCGTTGCGCGACGGTTGGGGGTCACCAGCCGCTTCGGCGCGGAGCTTGATTCGCTCTCCGACTTCCTTTGCTTCGGCGTGGCTCCCGCGCTCGTGCTTTATCTCGCCTCGCTGACGCACGCCGGCGCCCTGGGCTGGGTTGTCACGCTCATGTTTCCTATCTGCTCGGCGCTGCGGTTGGCCCGCTTCAACACGGCTCTTGTCTCCGACACGCCGCCGCCCGTCTGGACTGGCTCCTTCTTTACGGGTGTCCCGGCGCCCGCGGGCGCGCTGCTGGCCCTGATGCCACTCATGGTGAGCTTCGAGATCGAGGCGGCCTGGCCGCGCCACGCGGTCGTCGTGGGATTGGGGCTGATCGTCGTCGGCGGTTTGATGGTGAGCAGTCTGCCGACCTACTCTTTCAAGAAGGGCCGCGTGCCACGTCACCTCGTGCTGCCATTGTTGCTCGGCGCCGGCCTGTTCATGGGCGTGCTTGCCAGCGCGCCCTGGATCGCGCTCTCCCTGCTGGGACTCGCCTATATCGGCCTCATTCCGTTCAGTGTGCTGGCCTATCGCCGGCAAGCCGCGCAGGACCGGCGGACTGCCGAAACCGCGGGGGGCGTGCCGCTGCATGCTGTCGATACGGGATCGCCGCCGTCGCGCGATTGACGCGGGAATGCTCGATCCCGTCCTGCGCCGCTGGATCGACCCGCCACTCGATCGCGCCGGTGCGTGGCTCGCCGCGCAGGGCGTGTCGGCCAATGCCGTCAGCCTGACCGGCCTTGGGATCGGACTTTCCGCCGTGCCGCTTCTGGCGGTCGGTCACTACGGTTTCGCGCTCGTGGCGATTCTGCTCAACCGTCTGCTCGACGGGCTCGACGGCGCGGTCGCCCGGCACAGCCAGCGGACAGCGTTCGGTGGCTATCTCGACATCGTCTGCGACATGGTCTTCTACGCAGCGGTGCCCCTGGGCTTTGCCCTCGCGCGGCCCGAGAATGCCGTCTGGGCGGCGCTTCTGCTCAGCTCCTTCGTCTGCACGTGCGCTTCGTTCCTGGGGCGCGCCGTCCTGGCCGCCGGCCGCGGGGAGCGCGACACGGGGGCGAGGGGACCCAAGTCATTCTTCCATGCCGCAGGCCTCATGGAGGGCAGTGAGACGATCTTGGCCTTCGTCCTCTTCTGCCTTCTGCCGGGGCTATTCTCCTGGTTGGCCGGACTCGTGGCCGCCCTGTGCTTCTGGACCGCCGCGGCGCGTGTCCTCGAAGCATATTCCGCGGCTCAAATTCCTGATTCTTGAGATTTGGGACGCGTTGAACTCTGATAGAGCGACGCAGGCAGCCTTCAAAAATTCCCTATTGGAATCAGATTGTTAGAAATGAAGACACAAAATAGTCGGGTTTCAATTGACCTGACAATTTACTTTAAGTAACGTCTCTAAGTTGATTCGGCGTGGGGCCGGCAAGTCAGGCTGGAGACCAGGGATGCTTTCAATCTTCCGTCGCTTGATGAAGAACAGCCAAGGCGCAACAGCGGTCGAATACACGCTGATCACCTCTTTGATCGCGGTCGCCGCCATCGCATCGATACGCTCCGTGACCGACAAGGTGAGCCACGTCCTGAACGCGGCGGCCCTCAACTGACGAGCGGCAGAAGGCCTTGCCCGATCTGGCAACGCTTTTTCAGACAGGTTGCCTGATTGCCCTCGCTGGCCTGCTCATCGCAGCGGCCTGGCAGGATTTGCGAACCCTCCATATCGGCAACGCATTGTCGGCTGCCGTCGCGGCGCTCTTTGGTGTCTGGTCTGTCATCGGCATGATGTCAGACACCTATACGGTCGTGGCCTTCGGCCTGTCGGTCGCTTGCGCAGCTTCATTGTTCGTCCTGGGGGCTGTGGCCTTTGCCGCCGGAGTGCTCGGTGGTGGGGACGTGAAACTTCTGGCTGCGGTCGGCCTGTTCGCAGGCCCTGCCCTGATCGTCGACCTGCTGCTGGTGACCGCCCTGTCGGGCGGGCTATTGGGCGTCGCCGCTCTCGCGGGCGTGCCTATTGGCGGCATTTCCAGCCCGGGTGAGGCTTCGTTACGCGGGCGCCTGCGCGGAAGATTGCCCTACGGCCCGGCGATCGCGGCAGGCGGGCTTTGGGTTGCAACGAGGCTGGTCGTCGGTTGAGATTGCGCGAGGAAAGGTGGGCCCATGCCTTCGCCGATCGCAAAGACACTTGTCGTCGCCCTGGCGGCAACGAGCCTGGCATCCGCTGCTGGAGCCGATGCGCCGCGGGCGCCCCGCAGCAGCATCGAATTGCCGACGACGCCCGGCACGCCCGAGTTCCACGATCCCATGACGGGCCAGGTCCGGACGTCGCTGGCAGGTCGTTCTGTACGTGAACAACAACAGCGCCGGCACTTTGGCGCCGATGATCGACTGCCTATTCACCAACGCCGGTCAGCCCGTCGAGGAGACGCGCGTCCTGCTGCGGGGCGTGGGCGCCGGTGTGCGCGGCGGGATCACGATCTACGGGCCCAAGACCGACTCGTTCGTCGATCGCGCGGCCTGCCGGGTTGTCTCGCCGTATCCTTCAGCCCTGCACGGAATAGCCGCCATCGACCGTGATGGCGGCGCCGGTGACATAGTCCGACGCTGACGCAGCCAGGAAGACCGCGATTCCCGCGAAGTCTTCGGGCGTGCCCCACCGTCCGGCCGGCGTGCGCTTCAGCACCGAGTCGTGGAGAGCGGGCACGTCGCGGCGGGCACGCTGGGTAAGGGCGGTGTCGATCCAGCCGGGCAGGATGGCGTTCACCTGGATGTTGTCCTTGGCCCAGGCGGTGGCCATCGCCTTGGTCATCTGCACGATGCCCCCCTTGCTGGCGGCATAGGCCGTCGTGAAGGAGGCGCCGAAGATCGACATCATCGAACCGATGTTGATCATCTTGCCAGCGCCGGTCTTCTTCATCTCCGGGTAGGCCGCATGGCTGCACAGGAAGGCACTGGTCAGATTGCTGTCCATGACCTGGTGCCATTCGGTGAGGGTGTAATCCTGCGGTTGCTTTCGGATGTTGATGCCGGCGTTGTTCACCAGGATGTCGAGACGGCCGTGGGACTTCACCGCATCGGCGATCAGAGCACGGCAGGACTCTTCCTTCAGGACGTCGACGATGGCGGCGCTGGCCTTCGCACCCGTCGCTCGCAGTTCCATGACCGCGGCCTCGGTTTTGGCGGTGTCGCGCCCCGCGACAACTACAGTGGCGCCCGCGCGCGCCATACCTTTCGCCATACCCAGGCCGATGCCGCCGTTTCCGCCGGTGATGACAGCGACACGGCCATTAAGGTTGAACAATTCCATCTCAGCGCCTCCCAGTTTCCTGGCCGTCTCTATAGCCAAGCGGCGGAACCAGAAACAGAGGCCTCGTTAGCTCCGGGCGGCGGCGACATGCCAAAGAGACGTGCGGCAGTTTTCCTGGAAGACGAGTTCGCTCCGGGTCGGCCGGGCTGACCGACAAGCGGCGAACACGGGTGGCGGCGGTCGAGAGACTGCCGCCATTTCCGTTGCCGGGAAGTATGCGAGTGGCTTCAAGGGCGCGACCGAGCCAAGGGGCTACGCCGTCTTTTGCCGTTAGGAGGGACTTAGCGCGGCTCTGCCAGTCCGCGCGTTCGTCTTGTTATCGGTCCGAGAAGGCAACTCAGGGCGAGTGTCAATAAATCACACCCTGCCGTTACTTCTTGGTCGGCTCTTCGGGGATATCGGCCTTTTTGTTCATGGCGGCGTCTTTGTCGATCAGGTTCAGCAGATCGCTGGGCAAGGGCTCGCTGGCGATCTCGTCGTACATCGCGTGAAGCTGCTTGTGCAGCCACACGTCGAACGGACGGGCGTTGCTACGAGCACTAGCGCGCGTCACTCCTTCGGCGCTCCCGACCTCTAGCTTGTCGTCGTTACTGGCCATCACATGCTCCCCGGGGGCGGAAGCCCACTCCGCGGGATCCTGCCCGACCCATTCCACTCTCCCCGTGGGACTTCTCATGACCTTGTCGCACTCAAATGACAGAGTTTAAAGTGACATCAGCGAGAGGAGATCGCGCCGCCCTGAAGTACGGTCGCCTTCCCGGTGGTCTCGGACGGGCGGCGGGTATCGCCTTCCAGGAGCAGGCGTTCGAGCGTATCGCGGGCGCGTGAAATGCGGCTCTTCACGGTCCCTACGGAGACGCCCGTATGCTCGGCAATGGTCTCGTAGGGCAAGCCCTCCAGAACCGCTAGCAGAAGGGCTTCGCGCTGCGCTGCCGCGAGCTTGCCGAACGCCGACATGAACTCACGCATCACCAGGCCGCTGTCCTGATGCGGGGGGGTGAGAGAGCGATTCCGCGATCGTCGTGTCCACCGGGACGGTCGGCCGGCGACGGCGAAGGCCCGAAATGAACTCGTTACGCTGGATGCGGAACAGCCAGGCGGCGAGGTTCGTGCCGGGCTGGAAGCTGTTCCGGCCGGTCAGTGCCTTGATCACGGTGTCATGTACGAGATCATCCGCCGAATCCCGGTCGCGCGTCAGGGAAAGGGCGTAAATGCGCAGGCGGGGCAGGACGATCTTCAGCTGCTCATGGAAGTCCCGAGTGCCGTCATCCTGCGTGCTCTGCGTAATCATAAGCGATCTCCAAAATTGCATCCTGTACCCAATGAAGGTCGGGGAGGCGAAATGGTTACATGCGCATCGCGATTTCTTTTAAGATCTTGTAATCGCTGAATAAAAGTCCGGGATTCTTACTGAAGCCTGTCGGAAAGGTACCTGCGGGCCCGCGACACGCGCGCTTTCAAGGTGCCCACCGAACAGCCACAGAGGCTGGCCGCTTCTTCGTACGAAAAGCCACCGGCGCCGATCAAAATCAGCGCTTCACGCGACTGCGGGCTCAGTTTCCACAACTCCGAGGACAGCTCTTTCAATGCCAGGGTAGCGTCGGGATTATCTACTGCGGGCAGCGGACTTGCGGCGTCGTTGTCGATGGTCAGGGGGCGGCGCCGCTGCGTTCTGAGATCCGAATAGAAGCGATTGCGCATGATGGTGAAAAGCCAGCCCTTGAGATTGGTGCCGGGCGTGAACTGAGTGTGTTTGTTGAGCGCCGCGAGAATGGTGTTCTGAACGAGATCGTCGGCCGCCTCGCGTTCACGGCACATGAAGCGCGCGAACGCACGCAGATCGGGAAGGAGCGCCACGATGTCGTCTTTCATCCTCCTGCATTTGGGGAGCAAGGCGTGTTCGCGAAAGGGTGAATCGCGCAGGCAACCACATGTGCGTGCAATTATCGTGATTCCAATTCCCGGGATGGCCAAGCTCGGAACCTCGGACACTGTCCCGCGTTGTGTTGCCGACATTCACACCGGGACGAGGATTATATGGGACGCGCGGCAATCCTTTGGCTCGTGGGGGTGCCGATCCCCGTATTGTTGCTGATGTGGGTGCTCGGTTGGCTCCACTGAGCCTGCACCGCTCGCCGGTATCGCTCGATGACTTGATGGTAACCCAACGGCGGCTCTGCGTCGGCAACCTGCTTGCCGGTGCAGGGATCGCCGTCCAACCGCTGCCAAAATCGCAGTGATGGCGTCGGATCGCTGAGGTAAGGGCGTTGAGGTCTTATCCCGACCAGTCTGCTGCGGATGAGTTGTCTGGAGGGCCACACGGCGTACTGTAGACACTGGTCCGACGTGGGCTTGGCGTGAGGCGAGTTTCGATGGATGAAGATGAGGGAGAGCGACGTGGCTGAAGAGCAGGTAGCTTCGAAGAAGGTGTCCGAGGCGATCACCAGGACACTGCCGTTCCTGCGTCGGTATGCCCGGGCCGTTACCGGCTCACAGCGACAGGGCGACGAGTGGGTCCGTCTGTGTGCCGAAGTAGCGGTGGAGCAGCCGGAGTTGATCGTCGAGGCCGAGGATACCAAGCTCGGTGTGTTCGCGCTGTTTCATCGGCTTCGTCAACCGTTCGGAGATATGGAAGGGGCCGCGAGCAGCGGTGAGAGCGTCCGCGGACGCCTCAAGGAATCGCTGACCGACATGGCGCCGATGCAGCGGCAGGTCCTGCTGCTTACCGTCCTCGAAGGCTTCACCGTCAGCGACGCAGCCCATGTTCTCGGCATCAGCATCGAGGCTGCGGAGCGCAGCCTCGATGAGGCGCGCCGCGAACTGCAGCGCGTCGCGTCGGTTCGCATCCTCGTCATCGAGGACGAGGCGGTCATTGCCCTGGACGTGGCCGACATCGTGCGCAACGCCGGCCACGAAGTCGTGGGCATCGCGGCCACCGAGAAAGCTGCGATCGAACTCGCCAAGAAGCATTCTCCTCATCTCGTGCTGGCCGACATCCAGCTTCGCGGCTCGGACAGTGGCATTTCTGCGGTCAACCAGATCATGAAATCCATGTCCGTGCCCGTGATCTTCGTGACCGGCTTTCCGGAGCGCCTGCTGACGGGCAAGCAGGTCGAACCGGCCTTCGTGATTTCCAAGCCATTCGATCCTGATCTTCTCCGTGCGGCGATCGCGCAGGCGCTCGACACCGTATCGATCTGAGCCCGAGACGGATCGTGGCGCGATGGTCGCTTCGCTCCAGGCTCGTAACGCTCGTGGCGCTGGCCTTGCTGCCGGTCCTGGGGCTCTCGGCCTGGCAGGCGAAGCTCCAGGACGATATGGCGGTCTCGTTGCGTGTTGCTGCCCTGGGATCGGTTTCCGACCTGGCGGTCGCGCGCTATGACGCCCTGTTCGACGCGTCGCAACGCATGCTGTCGGCGGCATGCGCCGACGAATCCGTAGAGCTGAGTGCCGCTGGCGCGCCACCGGCGGCCACGGTCAGCCGATGCGAGAGCTACCTCTCGAAGTTGCTCGCGGCGTATCCAGGCCAATACTCGACGGCGCTGGTGACGGATGAGCAGGGGGTTGCGCGTTGCGCCACTGCCGTCCACGCGATCGACATGAGTTTCGCTGACCGCGATGTCTTCCGGAAAGCCCGGCCGGCCAAGGAAATGGTCATCGGCGATACGATCGTCAGTCGTGTTTCCCAGCATGCCATCATTCCGATCGCCGTTCCGATCATGCGCGATCAGGCTTTCAGCGGCATGTGCGCCGTTGGCATCACGCTGAAGGCTCTGGCGCAGGTGACGACCGACGCGGAAGGCATCGGCGGCGCGGCTGTGGTCGTGGTCGATCGATCCGGTGCAGCCATCGGAGGCGATGCAACGGCGATGCGGCGCCTGCCCGTGGCGGCGCGTCTGGCCGGACTATTGACCGGCACGCCGGCCAGGTTCTCCGACTTCGGGCAAGACGGGTCATACTACGAATTCTGGGTCCGTCCGGTCGGCGGCAATGCACTTTTTGCCGTGGTGTCGGCGCCGGTCGGTGACAGTCCGCTGACTCTTACCGGTGCCTGGACCAACTTCTTCTTCGTGGTGCTGGCGACGATCGTCGTTGTGCTGGTGATCTGGTTCTCGGCCGACCGCTGGTGTGTCCGGCCTCTCCGCTATATTCAGGATTTCGCCGACAAGGTCGCTCGTGGCGAGACCATTGCGCTGTCACCACCGCGACCCTGGAGCCCGGAAATGGCCTCGATCGGCGACGGCGTGACGGCCATGGCCGACGCCATCGCCAGTCGTGAGGCGGCCCTTCGGGCCAATCTGGAGCAGCGCGACCACATGCTGCGTGAGATCCATCATCGGGTGAAGAACAACCTGCAGATGATATCCAGCCTGCTCAACCTTCAGGCCGGCGAGATCAGGTCGCCGCGCATTCGTCGCTTTTTCGGCGATGCTCAGAATCGCGTGCTCACCCTGTCGATCCTGCACCGGCATCTCTACGAGCGGTCGAGCTGGTCGCTGGTCGACTTCCAGCAGTTCATCAGCGATCTCGTGCGGCAGATATCGGTCGGCCGAATGCCGGCCGGCACGCAATCGCCGCGGTACCACATCCGCGCGCCGATCATGGCCGTCGGCCCCGACACGGCAATCCCGATCGGCCTGATCGTCACGGAAGCCGTCAGCATTGCGCTCACTCACGATTTCAGCCAAAGCGCCGCGCCGGAGATTCGCATCGTTACAAGCGAGCGGGGCGAGGAGGTTGAACTCGTCATTGAGGATAATGGCGTCGCGCGCGAGCCCGGTATGCCGGCGCAGCATGGAAAGGGTGGCTTTGGTCTCACTCTGATCCGCGGTCTGGCCATGCAGCTCGGCGGCGAAGTCACCATCGACCGCAAGCCCGACGGCGGCAACAGGGTCGTTGTGGTGTTCCCGACGCCTGCCGCGGACGAGCCGGCAGTTGCCTAGACTGCTGCAATCCGCGCGTTCGACCGGTGTCGTCGCAGGCATCACCCTCGCCGTGTTGATCGCAGCCGGCATCATGCTTGCCTACTCCCATTCGAAGTCCGCGGCACGCCAGCAGCGTTTGGTCGTGGCCAACTACGATACGATGGCGCTGATGCGCGAAATGGTCATCGCGGTCCAGGATGCCGAGATCGGCTTGCGGGGCTACCTGTTGACCGGCGACGTCACTAGCCTGGAGCCCTACGAACGGGCGCGCCTGCGGATCGAATCGAGCATGCGCCGCCTCGAAGCTGCGGTCGCGAGCGACACCGACACCACGAGCCAGTTCCACGAGTTTCGCGACCTCACGACGCAGAAGTTCGACCAGCTCAATGCCACCGTCGGTGCTTACCAGGTCAACGGCCGCGAGGCGGCGCTTTCGCTCGATCGGACCGGCGCGGGCCGGGCGATGCTAGGCCAGGTCAGGCTGCTGGGGGATGCGCTCGTCGAGGGCCAGAGACTCTTGCTGGCGCGGCGGTTGACGGCGCTTCGATCGGAGCAGGAGCAGGCGGATATTGCCGGTTTCCTCGTCATGGGCGGGGCTTTCATCTGCCTGATCTTCGGCATCTCCATCATCGTGCAAAGTGCCGGCCGTCTGGAGCGCAGCCAGTATGCTCTCGCCGGCCGGTCGCGCCTGCTCCAGGCGACGCTTGAGAGCCTGCGGGATCCCATCTTCGTGATCGACAGCGAGCGGACCGTCGTCGCCTGGAACGAGGCGTTCTCCAGACTGGCCCAATGGGAGCCGGGCAAACAGGCGCCGCCGACGCTGGATCAGCTCCTGTCGGACCGTTCGCCTGCAACCCGGGCACTGCTCCTGCCGCTCGCTCTCGGCAAGACGGCTTCCAAGGGACTCGCCGTGGTCCGGGTGGCGCATGACGGACGCGACTACGAGATCTATCGCGGCGAGATGTCGGGGGGCGGCGCGGTGGTGCGTTGCGTCGACATTACAGAAAAGCTGCATGACGAAGCGGCGCTGCGGCAGGGCCAGAAGATGGAAGCAACCGGGCAGCTCACCGGCGGCATGGCCCACGACTTCAACAATATCCTGCAGGTCATTCGCGCCAACCTCGATCTCCTGAAGGGTGAGGCCGGCGACAATGCCGCCATGCTCTCGCGCGTTCAGAGCGCGACGGCGGCGGCCGATCGTGGCGCGCGACTGACCCAGCAGCTGCTGGCCTTCGCCCGGCGACAGCCGCTGACACCGCAGCCCACGAACATCGCCAGGCTGGTGGGCGATCTCGCCGATTTGATGCGTCATTCTCTGGGCGAGCGTATCGCCATCGAACTCAAGATGGCGGACGACCCATGGAACGCCAGGATCGATGCAGGTCAGCTCGAGAACGCCATTCTCAACCTCTCGATCAATGCCCGCGACGCCATGCCGGACGGCGGCACGGTGCGTGTTGTGGTCTCCAACGCGACGCTCGATCGCCGCTATGCGGCGCTTCATCCCGACGTGACGCCGGGTCCTTACGTCCTGGTCGACGTGAGCGACACCGGCACCGGCATGCCACCGGAGGTCGCCGCGCAGGCGTTCGACCCGTTCTTCACGACCAAGGGCGATGGCAAGGGCACGGGGCTCGGCCTCAGCATGGTCTATGGTTTCGTCCGTCAGTCGAACGGCCATATCCGGATCGACAGCGCGATTGGCCAGGGCACCAGCATCAAGTTGTATCTGCCGCGCACCGACGATCCGGTGGTCGAAGAGTCCGCAGATCCGGGTAGCGCCGTGAGCGGCAGCGAGCGGATACTGGTCGTGGAAGACAGCGAAGATGTCCGGCGCGCCGTCGTCGATATGTTGACGGGCTGGGGCTATAGCGTGGAGTCGGCCGAGGACCCTGACGTGGCGGCGGCGATCCTGGCGAAGGATTCCGCGTTCGACTTGCTGTTCACGGACATCGTGATGCCGGGCACGATGACCGCCGTCGAACTGGCGCAGGTGGCGCAACGCCTGCACCCCGGCATGGCCGTGCTGCTCACGTCCGGGTTCGCCCGCGGCCTGATTCCGGACCACACCAGGTCGGGTTATCCGATGATCGCCAAGCCCTACAGCAGCGACGCCCTTTCAGCCAAGTTGCGCAGCGTGCTGGCGAACCGGCGGCCCGTCGTCGCGCCGCCCCCAGAGAATTATTCCGGGGAGCCTCCTCCGCCGCAGTTTGCGGACGAGCGCCGAGCAAGGCGGGTCTTGCTGGTCGAGGATGAGGTTTTGCTCCGCATGTCGACGACGGACATGCTGGAAAGGCTGGGGTGTGTGGTTTCCGGGGTCGGTAGCGGTGAAGCCGCTCTGGAACTTCTGGCCCGCGAAGAAGGCTATGATCTCCTGGTCACGGATGTCGGATTGCCGGGTATGAGCGGCGACGAACTCGCAGAAAGAGTGCGTAAACAATTCCCTTCTCTGCCTGTCGTGATTGCCAGCGGCTACGGGCGCCCCGCCATGCCGGCCGAGGGGATGCAGTTTATTTCCAAACCTTATTCGTCGGTCGACCTTCAACAGGCCCTCGATCACAGCGCGCGAAAGGTCGCGTGACCCCTTCCGCGCCATCCCGACGATTTCGCGCGCGCGGCCTGCAACCTCTGACGAATTTGCGGCGTTCATCTGTTCAGGATGGGGCAAATCGTGGAGGGGATCATGAAGGCCAAGCAAATACCCGAAGCGTCCACCCTCTTGACGCAGGATCATTCGGACCAGAGCCCTCTGGCAGGGGAACTGTTGGACCTCTATGCCGCGATGCTGATTGTCATACCGATTGCCTTTTTCGTGAAATCGATCTGGGTCTGAAGGGGCCACTGCCCGGGTCCTGCCTCGAATGACGCGGGCAACCTCTGTGCGGTCCGGCCGTTGATAGGGCCCATCAGGAGGTAATTCATGCGTTCATTCGCAACGCTGGCCGCTTGCGCCGGCCTCGCCGTCCTTTCCCTTCCCCTGGTTGCGTACTCCCAGACGTCAGGGCAGACGACCATCCAGACGGATGCCCAGACGATGTGGGAGAAATTCAAGGGAAGTTGGAGCCAGACCAAGGGCGCCGTGAAGGAGCAGTGGGGCAAGCTCACTGATGACGATCTTCTCGCCATCGAGGGGCGCCGCGATCAGCTCGTTGGCAAAATCCAGACCCGCTATGGCATCTCCAGGGAGGAGGCCGAGGCCCAGGTCGGGACCTGGGAGCAGCGCCGGGCCCGGAACCTGTGAGGAACCAGTCGATGAAGCGTCAAACCAGCCTGGCCGTTGCGGTTGGGGCCTTGATCGTCGCCTCGTCGACGATCGCGTATTCCCAAGCTCCTGGCGCCGTGGGCGCGGGGGTGTCCGCCAACGGCGTCGCTCAGTTCAAGGATGAACGGACCGGCAAGGTCTGGACCCCCGAGAACGTAAGCAAGGACAACCAGACGCCCCAACAGCAGTCCGCGATGCCGAGCACGCCGTCCGACAAGGCGTTCGATCCGAACAGCCAGTCGGTCGGCACGCAGCTCGTGGTCCAGCGGCCGCGGGGCAACCTGATGGGGGTCTTGCCGATCACGGCGGGCCCGACCGTTCCGGCGGTAGTCATCGACAGTCCGTGGCTGCAGGCGGTGCCGCAGCAGAGCTGGCTGTCGGTACTATACGTCACCAACAATAGCGCCAACGTCGTCGACGTCGTCGTCGGATGCATGTTTACCAACGGTGGCCGGCCTGTTCAGGACACACGCGTGGTCCTGCCGCCGTCAGGCCCCGGCGAGCGCTGGGGGGTGCCGGTCTACGGACCTGCGGTGTCGACGTTCGTCGATCGGGTGACATGCCGGATTTTGGCGCCGGTTTGAGGTGACCACTCCTTTCGGGCAGCGAATGCGGGCTGGTCTTCCCGAAAGGGAAGACCAGCCCGTTTCGTTTGGGGTGCCCGTTTCGTTTGGGGTGAAAGACGGCTACGGTGTCCCCTGGGGACGAAGGGAAAATCTTGCATGCGTAGTACTGTATTGGGACGGCGGACGGCTCTGGCGGGTGGTGTTGCCCTGGCGAGCGCTTCTTTGATACGGTCGCGCGAGGCACGCGCCGCCAAGGGGCTTACGGTCGTTCTCGAATCCGAAGTCACGATCCTCGATCCGCACGCCACCACGGCTGCGATCACCCGCACGTTCGGCCTGCACGTCTTCGACACGCTCTTTGCGATGACCGACAAGGGCGAGATCAGGCCCCAGATGGTCGAGAGCTACGATAGCAGCCCCGACAAGCTCACCTGGTCCTTCGTGCTGAGGGACGGGCTGAAATGGCACGACGGAGCGCCGGTGACGGCTGAGGACTGCGTGGCGTCGCTCAAGCGCTGGTCGGTCCGTGATCCGCTGGGCAAGATGCTCATGGCGGACACGCAGTCGCTGGAAGCGGCGAACCCGAAGACAATCAAGCTGGTGCTGAAGCAGCCGTTCCCGCTGCTCCTCGAGGTGCTGGGCAAGCCCAATGCGCCGCTGCCGGTGATGATGCCCGCGCGCCTTGCCGCAACGCCGGCCGACCAGCGCATTGCCGAGCCGATCGGTTCCGGGCCGTTCCGTTTCGTCAAGGACCAGTGGCGGCCCGGCAATGCCATGATCCTGGAGCGCAACACCGCCTACGTGCCGCGCAAGGAGGCGCCGGACTTTCTGACGGGCGGCAAGAACGTGAAGATCGACCAGCTCACGCTGCGCGTAATGCCCGACCAGTCGACCGGGGCGAACGCGCTGATGGCCGGCGAGATCGACTACATGCAGTACCTGCCGTTCGATATGCTGCCGGTTCTCGAAAAGGAAAAATCGGTCAAGCTGCTGGGTCTGGGCGGTCTTCATCAGTTCCAGGGCAACTTCCGTCTTAACCACGCCTCTCCGCCGTTCGACAATCCGGCGGTACGCAAGGTGATGTGGAAGCTGGTCGATCAGAACGCGACCCTCACCGCGATCGGGGTGCCCGACAAGTATCAGACCAAGAACTGTTCCTCGTTCTGGATGTGCGGCACGCCGATGTCGACCGATGCGGGCGCTGGCGCCGCCAAGGTCGATCTCGCGGCCGCGCGCGCCGAGCTCAAGGCGTCGGGCTACAAGGGCGAGCCGGTGATCATTCTCGAGGTTGCCGGTTCGATCAGTCAGACCGCGTCGCGGGTGCTGGCGCAGAACATGAGGGATGTAGGTTTCAACGTGGAGCAGCAGCCCCGTGACTGGCCGACCGTTCTCGCACGCCGCGCCAAGAAGGACGGATGGTCGATGTTTCCGGTCTACTCCAATGGCACGGACATGTATTCGCCGCTCACCCACTTCTATGTGGCGGCGACCTGCAACGACTTCCCCGGCTGGTCCTGCGACAACCGCATTCCCGACCTGCTGAAGGCTTTCACGCGCGCCAGCACGCTGGAGGAGCGCAAGAAGATCGCGGCAGACATCCAGGTGATTGCATACGAACTCGTGCCTTCCCTGATGTGGGGACAGTTCACGATCCCCGCCGGTTACAGGAGCGATCTCAAAGGTCTCATCCAGTCGTCGTACCCGATGTTTTGGGAAGTCGATCGCTAGCTGGAACCGGCTACGCGACTCAGCGTTTTGGGGGGATGGGATTTGCATCCGAGGATCCGGCGCGCTGAGTTGCGTTTTTTCCTGTGCCCTTACAGCGCCCGGCTTCGGCCGATGCGGCCAGGAGACGTTCGCGGCGCTCGAGCTGGAGAATGGAGGACCATTGAGCGTAACTCACAACGCCGGCCAGCAGAGGTATGAACTGCCTGTCGATCATGGTCTGGCGATCGCGGCCTATCGCCAGCAAGGCGATGCCCGGATTTTCACGCATACCGAGGTACCGCCGGAGGATGAAGGCAAGGGCATCGGCGCGACGGTTGTTAGAGCCGCGCTGGAAGATACCCGCAAACAAGGCTTCAAGATCGTCCCGGCGTGCAGTTTCGTGGTCGCGTATGTCCGTCGTCATCCCGAGTTCGACGACGGCTTGGTCTGATCAGGGTTTGACGACCAGAAAGGCCACCAGCGTCGCCACCGCTGTCGCCACGGTCCCCCAGGCGAGATCGACGGCACTGACAGCCCAGGGCCAACCACGCAGCGTCGCCAGGTTGGTCAGGTCGTAGGCTGCATAGACGCATAAGCCGAACAGGCCGCCATAGAGAAGGGCACTCCACCCGGTCCCCGTGGTCAGCGCCGGCGGAACCGCGAGCAGCGCGATGCCCACGGCATGCACGAGGTAGAAGAGAATGGCGACGCTCCAGATCGGCCTGTCCAGAAGCATCTCCCCCAGCCGCGCCTTGTAGAATTCGCGGCTGACAATGCCGAGCCACACACCATCGAGAACGGCCAGCACGGCAAGGGCGACGAAGTAGCTGACGACCAGGGTCTTCATGGAGAAAGACTACTAGGAGAGCAGATACCACGCCAACCCCATACCGCCGGCGGCTCCAAGGACTGAGATGACGAGTACGATCAGGACGCGACCGGTTACAACACCGCTGCGCGCGTCGGTGGGGGTGACTTCGGGCTGCATGATTTCTCCAGGGTTTGGGTATGCGCTTCCTCAACGTTGCCTGGATGGAGAGGGTTGCCCGACGCGAACCCGCCCTCTCGCTCCGACGTTGCCTGCGCAACACCTGCCAATGCTCGGAAGGAGCGAGGAAATGTTGTGCTGGGCCTTGATGTTTCTTGTGATCGCTCTGCTGGCCGGCATCTTCGGCTTCGGTGGCATTGCGTCTACCGCGACGGGCATGGCGCAGATTCTGTTCGTGATCGCGCTGGTCCTGTTCGTCGTCAGTCTGTTTGCGGGCTTCGTCCGCCGCAATCTCTAGCAGGTCGTTGAAAAGGTCAGAGGCCTGCGAATAAAGGAAACAAACGAAATAAACGAAATAAACAAATCGAGAGTCTCACCCCCCTGAATCTGGTGCCGTGGTGACCGTTGACGGGTCAATGTTGCTCACCGGTACTTCTGAAAAACCTATTTCAACAGCCTGCTAGGCGGCGAAATGATCGCGGAGCAGGGATCGGGCCTTGTTCCCTGCGGCACGATCCCAGCAATTGATGACGGCCACGCGAAAGCCTCCGGGTGGCATCGCGTGGCGATCCGGCGCCACGCTTTCGTGAAAGGTGATTTGAACGCTTGAGACCCCGGGCATCGTCTGCAAATGTTTGAGGAGGTCGCGCGGCGGATGCCGGTATCGCTTGCCGTGCGGCATGAAGAGCACGACGCTGTAGCCCGTCCGCCGGCCGCTGTCGCCGAAGGTCCATGCGCCGCTCTGATAAAGTCGAACCAGGGCCTCGACCCATCCGTCGCCGTAGAGATCCGGCCACTGGTCGGCAAATCGCAGGTGCACCTCGATGATGCGCCCCCCGATGGTTTCCACGTTGGCCATACCGCTATAGCCGGCGAGGTGCTGGCGACACCAGTCGCCGGCCCAGGCCTCGATGGCGGGCGCCGCTCCGGAGCGGATTTCCCAGTAGTCGAATGTACCGTCGCCTGAGGGGACGCCGGCCGCGTGTCGCCACCAGTGCGGCATCCCATCGACAAGCACGACATCGCTGCTGATATGCTCGCCTTCGAGCAGTGTCATCCACATGTGCCCGGGTTGGCAGGCCGCTTCGTATTCGGCGAGCGATCGCAAGGTGCGGCTTCCGACCCCCATGCCTTTCAGGTTGTAGATCGGCTTGGAGAAGACGGGAAAAGAGGTCGGGGGTACGCCGTGCGGTGCGGCGTAGAGCCCTTGCCGGAGGGCAACGACCAGCTTGTCATAGACCCAACGGTGTTGAGGGTTCCAAAGCCAGGCATCCGAATCCTCAGTCGGTATGAAGACGTCCGCAGGGCAATCTGCGTTCTCGAAATATTGAGTGCGCCACGGGTCGATCTCGCAAATCGGCACTTGTCTGCCCATCCTTTCGAGCGGAGCCTTGGACGTTGGCCGTCCGCCAGGGCTCTTGCAACCGCCTGGCGCGGTCCCACGTTAGGCATGCGGAGGTCCCGTGCCACAACCGATATCGCTTCCCGTGCAGGCGCACGGTCTCGAACGCTTTCAGCGCGCCCGTTCCCGAACCGAAGAACTCGCTGCACCGCTTTCCGCCGAGGACCAGACGGTGCAGTCGATGCCGGACGCAAGTCCGACCAAGTGGCACCTGGCCCATACGACCTGGTTCTTCGAGACGTTCGTCCTCCGCCCCCACGCGGCGAGTTACCGCGTCTTCGATCCGGCGTATGACTATCTCTTCAACTCCTACTACGAGGCCGTCGGCCCCCGGCATCCGAGGCCGCAGCGCGGTTTGATCACGCGGCCCGGCGTTGAGGATGTGCTGGCCTACCGGCGTCATGTCACGGCCGCCATGCTCGACTTCCTGCAGGAAGATCGCGGCGCACAGGACCTCGTCGAACTCGGGCTGCAGCATGAGCAGCAGCATCAGGAGCTGATCCTGATGGACATCAAGCACGCGCTTTCCCTGAACCCGCTGCGGCCGGCCTATCGTGCCGCCCGAGCCAGGACGGTGCAGGGATTGGGTCCTTCGGGGTGGCGTGAATTCGAGGGCGGGCTGGTCGAAACCGGACATGATGGGCGGGGGTTTGCCTTCGACAATGAGGGGCCGCGCCATCGCTCATGGCTCGACGCGTTCGCCCTGGCGACCCGTCCCGTCAGTTGCGGTGAGTACATCGGCTTCATCGAGGATGCCGGGTATCGGCGGGCCGAGTTCTGGCTGGCGGCCGGATGGGATTGCGTCAACCAGCGCGGCTGGGAGGCTCCTCTCTACTGGGAGAACAAGGACGGAGCCTGGCATGTCTTCACCCTGTCGGGCCTCGAACGTGTCGATCCGGTGCGTCCGGTCTGCCATGTCAGCGCCTTCGAAGCCGCCGCCTTCGCCAAATGGTCGGGAAAGCGCCTGCCGCGCGAAGCAGAATGGGAGATTGCGGCGGCGGCCGTTGAGGACACGGGCGAGGTCTGGGAGTGGACGGCCAGCCCCTACGTTGCCTATCCAGGCTACCGCGAGGCCGCCGGCGCGATCGGCGAATACAACGGCAAGTTCATGGCCACCCAGATGGTGTTGCGCGGCGGATGCGCTGCGACGCCGTGCGGTCACGTCCGTCCGACCTATCGCAATTTCTTTCCACCCGACGCGCGCTGGATGTTCGGGGGAATTCGTCTCGCGGAGGATCTTCGATGAACGTGCCGCTTCTGGCGATTGACGACGGAGCGCTGGCCGATCGCGACGCCTTCCGCCGTGACGTGATTGTGGGTCTGAGCGGCTCGCCTCGTGCGATCCCGGCGAAGTATCTCTACGATGCGCGGGGATCGGCGCTGTTCGACGCGATCTGCGAGCAGCCGGAGTATTATCCGACGCGAACCGAGACGGCGATCCTGCGCGAGGCTGCGGGCGAGATCGCGCGCCTTGCGGGGCCGGGACAAGCGCTCGTGGAATATGGCAGCGGCTCAAGCGTGAAGACACGGGTGCTGCTCGAGGCGATGCCCGATCTTCATGTCTACGTGCCGATCGATATATCGCGCCAGCATCTCGATGCGACGGCCAGGCGCCTGCGCGACGATTTTCCAGGGTTGCGGGTCGTTCCTCTCTTCGGGGACTACATGGCGCTCGACGCGTTACCGCCGGGAATCAACGGCGCGCGCCGCATCGGCTTTTTCCCCGGCTCCACGATCGGCAACCTGACTCGCGAGGAGGCGGTGCTGTTCCTGCGTCGCGCGCGCCACCTGTTACGCCACGACGGAGCCTTGATTCTGGGCGTCGATCTCAAGAAGGACCCCCAGCGACTGCACGACGCCTACAACGACACGGCGGGGGTCACGGCGCAATTCACGCTGAATCTCCTGCGGCGCATGAACCGGGAATTGGAGGCCAACTTCGAGCTCTCGGCGTTCGCACATGAGGCCTTCTACAATGAAGCGGCGGGACGGATCGAAATCTACATCCGCAGCCTGCGCGGCCAGACGGTCTCGGTTGCCGGCCACCGCTTCACATTCACTAAAGGCGAACGCGTCCACACCGAATATTCGTACAAGTACGACGAAGCGGGCATCGCCGAGCTGGCCCGACGGGGCGGTTTCTCGATTGCCCAGTACTGGACCGATCCGGCGCGTCTTTTTGCGGTGGTCTTCCTGCGATAGGCGGGAAAGAGAAAGCCCGCCCCCGAGATGCTCGGGAGCGGGCTTGGGTCGGCCAGACGGGGAGAGGCGTTGCTGAGCGGGGGCAGAGGCAACACCAGTTATCCAGCCATCGAATAAACGGCGCTCTCCTGACGAAGGTTGCCGGATGTCGCCAAAAAATTGTGCTTAGCAGCCCGGTGCGGCGGTCTCGATCGCCGCCAGCCGGGCCGCGAGTTCGGCATACAGCGTGTCGTCGCGGATTTTCGGCAGGATTTCTCGCAGCCTTCTGGCTGCGGCCGCGGTGGGCGCCGCTTCGAGTTCTTTCAGGAAACGCACGATCTCCTCACGGGTCGCGAAGCCCATGTAGCCGTCGTTGGCTTCATGGGCGAGGCAGGCCGGGGAAGCAGGTTCGTCAGCGCACCTGGTCGGGGCCTCCGGCGACGGCCTTACAGCGGGTGCCACCAGCGGCCCGCGAGCACGACACCCGCCGAAAAGAGCCTCTTGTCGCCGATCAGATGCTCGCCGATCGAGTCGGCATAGTCGAACCTTCCGCTGGCCTGATCGATCACCGTGGCCTCGCCGACGCCGCCGACCTTGAGCGTGCCGAGGTCCGGCCGCTTGATCGCGGCGGCGGCGTTGACGGTCGCGAGCTTTATCACGGTGGAAAGATCGAGGCCGAGGCAAAGGAACTTCGACATGGTGGTCAGGAGATCGAAGGCCGGTCCCTCGATCGAGATCACGTGCACGTCGGAGGAGATCACGTCCGGCAGGAAGCCGGCCGCCAGCATCTTGCGCGTGGTCCCGAAGCCGAACGAGCCACCGCCATGGCCGATGTCGAAGATCACGCCACGTGCCCGCGCCGCCAGGATTTCGTCGCGCACCCGGCCGTCGGCCTGGACCGGAGCGTTGGGGAAGGGGCGGAAGCAGTGGGTGAGGATGTCGCCGGGCCGCAGGCGGCTCACCACCTCGTGCCGCGACGGCGGCGGTGCATCGAGGTGGGCCATCATCGGCAGGCCCGTCTCCTCGGCGACGTCGAGCGCGATGTCGAGCGGCATGATGCCCGAATCGCCGCTCGCCGACTTGCCGACGCGGACCTTGATCCCGAGCACGAGGTCCTTGTGCTCGAGCGCCACGCGGACCGCCTCGCGCGGATCGAGCAGCCGCAGGTCGGCGCTCTCGCCCACCATCACGGTCTTAGAGAAGGCGAATATGCCGGGGTAGGAGACATTCAGGTACGGCAGGATGCGGACCGGCGAAGTCTCGATCACATGCTTGCGGAAGCCGTGGAAGTTGCCGGGCCCGGCACTGCCGGCATCGACAAACGTCGTGACGCCACCCGAGCGCGCGACCAGTTCCGCCTCGACGCCGAGCGACGTGCCGCCCCAGTAGACATGTGTGTGCAGATCGATGAGGCCGGGGGAGACGATCTTGCCCGAAACGTCGCGCGTGTCCTTCCCCGACAGTCCGTCGCCGATCGCTGCCACCTTGCCGTCGGCAAAGGCGATGTCGGTCACCTTGTCGACCCCTTGAGAGGGATCGATCACGCGGCCACCCTTGAGGACCAGATCATTCATGTTCGCTTCTTCCTTCGCTCACTCGATCTCTCTTTCCCATCCTACTCCACTCCCGTCCCAATGCCCCAGCGCGCGGCAGGGCGAGGCGCTCCAGGCCCAGCCAGTCGGCCATCAGGCGAAGTTCCTCGCGCATCGGGGCGGCCACGTGGCGCGCCTCGATGCCCGGTTCGAGATGGGCGGCCGGCACCAGCAACGTCGAATTGAGACGGTCGGACTTCAGGTCGATGCGCCCGACCAGCCGATCACCCAGCAGAAAAGGCAGTACGTAGTAGCCGTGTTTGCGCTTGGCGACGGGCGTGTAGATCTCGATGCGATAGAAGAAGCCGAAAATCCGCTCCGTGCGGTCGCGCTCCCAGATCAGCGGATCGAAGGGCGCAAGAAGGGCGCGCGCGTCGATCTGGCGGGGCTGACGTGCCGCCGGATCGAGGAAACCCGGGCGGTTCCAGCCCTCGACCTCGACCGGGACCAGGTCGCCGGCTTCGACGAGTTCGGCGAGCCGCGCCTTGGTGTCTGCGACGGGCAGGCGGAAATAGTCGCGCAGGTCGAACTCGGTCGCGACCCCCAGGGCGCGGGCGGACAGGCGCAGCAGTTCGCGCTGCGCCTGCTCGGGCGACGGCGTTGGCAATGCCAGGATGTCCGACGGCAGCACGCGTTCGGTGAGGTCGTAGACCCGCTCGAAGGTCCCGCGCCGCGTCGCGGTCGTGATGATACCGGCGAAGAACAGCCATTCGAGCGCGAGCTTGCCGTCGTTCCAGCCCCACCAGGGCCCACGCTTGGGCCCGCCATTGGTCAGGTCGGACGCGGCGATGGGGCCGCGATCCGCGACCTCTCGTCGGACGCTCTCGATATAGGTCGCTTTCTCGCGCCGGAACTCCTGCAGCTTGCCCTTGCTGGTGCCGGCGGCGGCGCGCGCCATGCGCCAGCGTAGCAGGGGCTGGGACGCGAGCGGCAGCAGCGAGGCCTCGTGCGCCCAGAACTCGAAGAGACCGCGGCGGCCCTTGCCGCCCCACGCCAGCCCGTCGAGATGTGCGCTATCGTAGTTGCCGAGCCGAGAAAACAGCGGGAGATAATGGGCGCGGGCCAAGACGTTGACCGAGTCGATCTGGAGCAGGCCCAGCCGGTCTATGACGCGCTTGACGTGGCCCCGGTTGGTGACGCCTTCGGGTCGTTCGATGCCGAAGCCCTGGGCCGCCAGCGCGATGCGCCGGGCCACAGCGGCGCCAATCTTAGTTTTCGAGGACACCACGCCACAGTAGTCCGAACGCGGTGCCGCCGGCCATTGGATAACGGCGCTGGCAGGCTCAGTTCGCCTTGACCATCGCCTGCAGTGCCTGCTCGTCGATGAATTTAGCAAGCAGGGTGGCGCCCAGCGCCGACCAGTGGGCGCCGGTCGGCGAGAACAGATCTGCCCGGTTGCCCTTGTAGTCGTTTATGAGGTCGTTGGAGTCGATCACGAGTACGCCCATTTCGCGCGCGACCGCGGCGCCCTCGCGCGAGTAGCGCAGCAGTAGCCGATTCTGGCCGATTTCATGAAGGCCCCCCATGATCACATAGAGCGGCTTGGCATTGTTCTTACGGATCAGCTCTATGAATTCGCGAAGCGTCCGGTTGTAGTTCTCGCGCACCTCCGGGACGATCGGATATTCGGGTACCGGGGCCGGATTCGGAGCCGACGCAAAGAGATTGAGATATTCCAGGTAGCGCACGATCATCGAGTTACGCTTCAGCCAGCGGGACTGGTCGAGGTTCGTCGCGAAGAGTCCGTGCTTGCCCTGGGCGACAGCGTCCTTGAGGTTGATACCGTCTGCCGCGAGGTGATTGGCGTTGGCCTCCTCGTTGAGGCCGGAATAGATGATGACCACATCGGGCTTGAGTAGCGGAAGGTCGCGTTTGGCCCTGGCGACTTCCTGGCCGATCGACCAGACGATGGCGCCGGCATTGAGGACCTGGGATTTCTGCCCGGCGTACTTGCGCAGCTCCTCCTGCAGCTGGATCGGCCAGGCCTGGTCGGTCTCCAGGTTGAAGCAGAAGGTAGTCGAGCCGCCATAGGCGATGACGCGGATCGAGTTCGGCGGCTTGGGTTCGAGGACGTCTTCCTTGTTGCGGAAGCCGTGGTTGTTGGTCTCGGAATTCGAATTGTAGCCGTTGAGGGCATGGATCGCGCCGAGCTCGGCGTCATAGGTCCAGAGACCGTAGGTCTTGCCGGGGACGCCATACTTGAAATGCATGATCGCGTAGCCAACGCCCTCGATTGCCAGGATGCCGGCGACGGGGAAGCCCACCGCGATGATCAGGCTGAAGAGGATCTTTTTCCAGAGCGGAAGGCTGGCTGACGTCGTCTTCGGTGGTTTCGTCATGCGTTTCGCCTCGTGCTCCCCAATGCGCGGAGACTATCGGTCAGGCAACGGCCGCGTTCAACGCGGATTGTCGGCCTCCTGCTCGCTCTCGAACCGCTTCAGAGCCTTTGCAACCGCCTCGGCCTGCCGGTTGGAGACATGCCCGTTCACCTTGAACTCGCTCACGACCTTTCTCAGAAACGCACTGCGCTCGGTGTGAAGTTCGGCGCGCTTCATCAAGGCTCCGTGGATATGGGCGGGGCCGCGGTTGCGTGCCGCCCGGCGTGCGCGAACCAGGCGGATGGCGATCGCGACGACGAACGCAACGCCGACGACGATCAGGGTTTCGGTCAATTGCATGATTTCGAAGGGGCGATGCTGGCGGCGAGTTATCGGCCGTCGAGCGCCGTCTCCGCCCGTTGCGCCATGGCGAGCAGCGGCCGGTCGTGCAGCCTCGGTGCGACGATCTGCAGGCCCACCGGCAAGCCATCGCGGCCGCTGCCGCAGGGGATGGAGATGCCAGGTACGAGCGCAAGGTTGAACAGCGGCGTGAACGCGGCATGGCCGCGCGGGCCCACCTCCCTGTTTTCGATGACCTTGGGATAGGTCTGCTCGACCGGCCAGGATACGCAGGCCGTCGTGGGCGTCAGCAGATAATCGTAGGTGGTGAAGAATTGCGCCACGGAGCGTGCACAGGCATCGGCAAACCGGAAAGCGGCGACGACGTCGGTGCCCGGCACCGAACGCCCGCGCTCGATCAAGCCCGAGATATTGTCGCCGAAGAGGTTCTTGTCGGCAGCCTGGCGCTCGCCATAAAGCAGGGCAGAAGCTGCGCTGTTCACGGCGGCGAACGCCGTCTCGGTGGTGTCGTCGGGCCAGGCGACGTCGGCTTCCTCGATGCGCCAGCCGGCGGCGCGTAGCTTCGCAAGCGCCTCGTCGAAGGCCGCCATGACGTCCGGATCGACGGGGACGCCGAGGCCGAGCCGTGGGCTCACCGCGATGCGTGGGAGGCTGGGCGGCGGAACGTCGAGCAGCGCCACCGAATGTGGGTCGCGCCGGTCGGGTCCGGCCATCACCTCGAACGCAATTCTGGCGTCGGCGACGGTGCGGCCCATCGGCGCCGTCACGCCGTAGAGCGGGCCGTAGGCGCCGCCGAAGCCGAACGGGGCAGGGATGGCGCCGGCCGAAGTCTTGAGACCAACGACGCCACAGTGGGAGGCCGGCCGCCGTCCCGAGCCGCCGCCATCGGTACCGAGTGCGATCGGCGTGAAGCCCGCAGCAAGGGCCGCCGCCGCGCCGCCCGAGGAGCCTCCTGGCGTCAATGCCGGATTCATCGGATGTGACGGGAAGGACCGTAGACCTTGTTCTCGGTATGGCCCTTGGCGGCCATCTCCGGCGTGTTGGTCATGCCGAGGAAGATGCCGCCGGCGGCCTTCAGACGCTCGACGGCAACGGCGTCGCGCGGTGGCTTGAAGTCCTTGTAGAGCAGCGAACCGTTGGTGACGGTGCGGCCCTGCACCCAGGTCGTGTCCTTCACCGTGTAGGGAACCCCGAGAAGGGCGCCGTCGAAGCCCTGCTTGCGCCGTTCATCGACGGCATCGGCGGAGGCCCGCGCCTCCGCGGGATCGAAGTCGACGATGGCGGTGAGTTGCCTGTTCCGCGCCTCGACACGGGCGATGGCCATTTCGGCCACATCGCGTGCCTTCGTCTTGCCGATGCGTACGGCGGCGGCGATGGCGGCGGCACCCTGATCCAGCAACTCGGTCATTTGTTTTTCCTCATTTGCCTACTCTTAGCATGATACCGTGCACCGTCATGACGTTGGAGAGCGACCTCTATGCGCCGGTGAAGGCGCTGCTCGAAGGACAGGGCTTTGTCGTCAAGGGTGAGGTGCGCGGCTGCGATGTGGTGGCGGTCCGCGGCGCCGAGCCGCCCGTGGTCGTCGAGCTGAAGCGAACCTTCGGGTTGGGCCTCGTCCTGCAGGGAGTAGATCGGCTGTCGCTCACCGATCTCGTCTATCTCGCGGTGGGGCAGTGGCCCAAGCAGATGAAGAACGTGAAGAAGCTCTGTCGCCGGCTGGGACTGGGCTTCATCGTGGTCGGCAAGGGCAAGGCCGACGTGGTGCTCGATCCCGCGCCCTACACGCCGCGTCAGAGCAAGCGCAAGGTGGGGCGCCTGCTGGGCGAGCATGCTCGCCGGGTCGGCGATCCCAATCTCGGCGGTCAGGCCATGCGGGCGCCGCTCATGACGGCCTACCGCCAGGAAGCGCTGCGCTGCGCCGAGCTGTTGGCGACGAACGGACCCATGAAGGTGGCGGCGCTGCGCACGGCCTGCGATGCGCCCAAAGCGGCCCAGATACTGCAAGACGATGTCTATGGCTGGTTCGAACGGGTGCAACGCGGCGTCTATTCGATTACGCCGAAGGGCCGGCAGGGTCTGGAGCAGTTCGACCGGAAGCCAGTCTAGATGCTGATCGTTCAGCTGTCCGATCCGCATATCCGCCCCGAGGGCGAACTCTACCAGGGCGTCGTGGATTCCAACGCGCAGTTCGCAGCGGCAATCGCGCAGGTCAACGCGCTCGATCCGGTGGCCGATCTGGTCCTGCTGAGCGGCGATCTGGTGGACCATGGTCACGCCGACGAATACGCGATGCTTGCCCGGCTGTTGGCGCCGCTCAAGGCGCCGGTGCTGGCGATTCCTGGCAATCATGACGAACGCGAAGCCTTTCGGCGGACGTTTGCAGGCCAGAGGTGGCTGCCCGGCTGGCGGTCCGATCGATTATGCGGTGGGCGACGGCGGTGCGGTGCGCATCATGGCCCTCGACGTCACATTGCCGGGTTTGCACCACGGCGCCGTGAGCGAAGAGGGTGCGTGCTGGCTCGATGCTTCTTTGGCAGCGGAACCGGCGCGGCCCACGATCATCATGTTGCACCAGCCACCCTTCGAAACCGGCATTCCCTACATGGACCTCTATTTCTGCAGGGAAGGGGAGCGGCTCGCTTCGGTCGTCGCGCGCCATTGCCAGGTCGAGCGCATCCTGTGCGGCCATGTCCACCGCTTCATGCAGCTGCGCTTCGGCGGCACCATCCTGTGTACCGCGCCGTCCACCGTGAGCCGATCGCTGGCGCTTGCCGCCCTTTGAGCAGGTCCTCGCCGCGCCGCCGGCAGCTCCTCGGACCATGCCCTCGCAACCCCTTTGACATGCTGGGGCTGCGGAGGTTGAGTGCACTTGGGGCGCTATAATCCTCGACCATACTTGGGGGGTGGTTTCTGGGCATTTCAATCGATGGGCTGTTGCGCGGCCTGCTTGGCCTCGGCGGGGCTCTGCTCGTCTGGTTCGCCTGGCCTGTGATGAAGAGCGCCTGGCAGGCGCAGCGGGCCGACACCGCAACGACCGCGCTTCGCCTCAACTATAAGATTTCCCTCGATGCGGTGCTGAATGCCATCGACGCGCTCGACCGCGCCGTCGCGTCCGACCCCACGGCGGGTCGCTACTTGCAGCGTTCCGAGCTTCTGGCCGGGGCAGCCCTGTCGCCCAATTTCGCGCCGACGGCACAGCAGCGCACCGAATGGCTCAAGCGCGCCCAGGACGATCTCGCTGTCGGCTTGGGCGACGAACCCGCCCGCGGCATCCAGTGGCTGCGGCTGGCGTCGGTCCGGCTGGCACTCGAGGGACCGTCGCAGAGATCCGTCGAGCCACTCCTGATGTCGATAGATACCGCGCCGATGTTTCTGCCACTGTGGCCCGTGCGGTTGAGGCTGATCCTCGACAATTGGCCTGCGCTGACGACCTCTCAACGTGAAAAGGTCGCCCTTTATGTCGCGCGGACCTGGCAGCTTTCGACCAGTTACGGCTGGTTCGCCGACACCATCCGCACCCCGATCGACGAATTGTTCCTTCGTTACTTCGTACGCAACGAGGCAGGCGCGCAGGAAGAACTCACGCGCTTGCTGGCGGAGCGCCGGAACAAGAAGCCATGACCGAATGGACTGAAAAAGGCCATGAGCCAGGCGTTGTCGTCCTTCGCGACTGGCGGTGGTTCGCCCGTCGCGCGATCGACAAGACCACAGTCATTCTGTTCTTCGCCACGGTCGTGGTGGCCGCGTTGCCGATGGGCGCCAACCGCGACTGGGCGTGGGCGCCGCTTTGCGTGATGCTTGGCTTGATCGCGATGCCCATTGCAGTGGGGCTTGGCGTCCGCGGCGGCCATTCCGTGGGGGCAGTCGAACGTCTGCCACTGCTGGTGCTGGCCGGCTGTTGGCTTTTTTTCGCGGGCTTCGCACTGTGGCAGATGACGACCTGGACGCCGCTCACGGCCGATGCGTGGCTGTTCGTCCGGGCTGCGGAGATCCTGGGGAGCGCCCATGCCCCGATTCCGGCGATCGCCGCCGACGCGGCCCGCAATTCGCTGCTGAAATGCCTGGCCTGCGCGCTGATCTTTCTCATGGCGCGTGCCGTGTGCCGCGACCGCGACAATGCGCGCTTGCTCCTCGTTGCGCTCGTCGTCAGCGGCGTGCTGGTCATGAGCTATGGCATCGCGATGCAGATATCGACGAACTCCTGCTACCTCGGAAGCTACTTGCGAAAGCAATTCGAACTTACCCCCGGAGATCGTTGTCTGATGGGCGGCACCTTCGTGAACAGCAACTCGTTCGCCTGTTACATGGGCATGTGCGTGGTTGCTGCCCTCGCGCTGATCTTCAGTGGCCACCGCAAGAAGGGCCATGTGCTCTACGGCTATGACGTGGAGGACGATATCCGGCTCATCGACTGGTTCACCGGCCCGCGTGTCGTCCTGATTGCCCTCGGACTGCTGATGCTGGGCGGCATGCTGATGTCGGCGTCACGCGCAGGTTTCGGCGCGTCGGTGGCTGGGATTCTGTTCCTCGGCCTGCTTCTGATGCATGGGCGCTGGAAATCACGCCCCGAACTCGGGCGCGTGCTCTTCGCGGGGCTTGCGTTGTTCGTCGTGGTGGGGGGCATTGCCGGCAGTGCCTTGCTGTCCAAGTTCGCGGTGTCGGTCGACGACTCCTCCCGCCTGCGAATCTGGTCGGCGGCATTCGAGGCGATCGGAATGTCACCCTGGCTGGGCTGGGGGCTGGGCGGTTTCGGCGACGTCTTCGCGCTTTTGCAGCCGTCCAACAGCCTGGAGCCCAACGATATTGCGCACTCGACACCCCTCGAGACCGTAGTCGAGCTCGGCTTGTTCGCGGCGATCCCGGCGATGGTCGTTGTGGTATTGCCTTGGGCGATCTGCCTGCGCGGTGCCATGACGCGCCGGTTTGCTCATCGATATCTGCCTGCCGCGGCCTTCGCGGTGGCTTCCGTTCCGATCCTTCATTCGTTGATCGATTTCAGTCTGCAGATGCCGGCCATCGGCTTCGTGACGGCGGCGCTGCTGGGCATGGGCTGGGCGCAGGCGTTCGGTCGCAGGGAGCGGTCGGAGCAAGGCTTTACGCCCGGGCAATGATCGCGATATGATCATCGCGGCTGCAAGTAGGTTGTGCAGCACAGCCGGAGGCGGAAAATCCGGGCAAGTAAGCGTAGCGTATGAGTGGGACGTCTCGGCCGAGTTCTGCGGAAACGGTCAGCCATTCCACATAGGGAGACGGCGTGCGGAGAGCGATCACGGCCGGGGTAGACGTGTCATCCGACGAACAACGGACGGCCAGCACGCCGCGCATGCGGTCGGCACCCCAGCGTTTCATCGAAACCTGGGTTGACGCCGTCCTGGGCTTCCTGTTCTGCGTCGTCCTGCCAATTCCGCTATATGCGAACGACGAGCCATTCGTCGGCCCGTTCGATGCTTCCGAACTCAGCATTGTCGCCACCGCCGTCGCCTACGCGATCGTCTGGTATTGCGGCCGGCGGCTCGACGCCTTCCCAGGCGCGGGCCTCAACGCCGCGCAGGTCGCGACGGTCGCGGTCATCACTTATGCGCTGATCGCCACATTCCTGCTGTTGATGCGTCTCGACTATTCGCGCGTGCAGCTGTTCGGTAGCTGCTTTCTCACCGTGCTGTGGATGGCGGTGATCGCCCAGCTCCGCGCGCGCTACCTCGTGCGCAACTACGCGGTGACGCCTCATTCCGCAATTGCCGCGATGCCGAGGCTTCCGACGTGCCGGTGGCTCGATTTCGACGATGTGCGTCACCGTGGCTTGAGGGTCGATGCGATCGTGGCTGACCTGAGCGCCGACCTGGAGGAGGGGCGGCTCGCGGCGCTGGCTGATGCGGCCATCGCGGGCGTACCGGTCCTGGACCGGCGATACGTCGTGGAAACAATGACGGGCCGCACGCCGCTCAGCGGCCTGTCGCCCAACGAGTTCGGCTCGCTGCTGCCGTCGCGCCAGTATCTGGTCGTGCGCCGTGCCCTCGAATGGGGATTGACCGTTCTCTTCCTGCCGCTGTTCCTGCCGATGCTGGGGCTCGTCGCTCTGATTGTCAGGCTGGACAGTCCCGGGCCGGTCTTCTTTCTGCAGACCCGCATCGGTCGGCGTGGCAGATCATTCCGCATGGTCAAGTTCCGTACGATGTTCGTCGGGGTGCCCGGTCCCAGTTTCACGACGTCCTCCGACCCGCGCATCACGCGCAGCGGCCGTTTTTTCAGGGTCTGCCGGCTCGACGAACTGCCGCAGCTTTTCAATATTCTGAAAGGCGATATGAGTTGGGTCGGCCCGCGGCCCGAGGCAGCCTCGCTGGAGGTGGGCTATGTCCGTGACATCGAGCATTTTGCGTTGCGCGGCATCGTGCGGCCGGGCGTCACCGGCTGGGCTCAGATCAACCAGGGTTATGCCCACGAGGCTGACGCAATGCGCTCGAAGCTCGAGTACGATCTCTATTATCTCAAGCATTGCTCGCTGTGGCTCGATCTGGTGATCATCCTCAGGACCTTCGCGGTGGTGTTCCGCGGCACCGGCGCACGCTAGGTTCGGACGCAAGCCATGTGCGGCATAGCAGGCATCCACGCCTATCTCGACGTCGCCCCGCGGGTCGACCGCGGCGAGCTCGTTCGCATGAACGACCGTATGGTCGCGCGGGGGCCTGACGGCAGCGGCCTGTGGCTGAGCGAGGATGACCGCACAGGGTTCGGCCATCTGCGGCTCGCCATCATCGACCTTTCCGAAGGCGGTGCGCAGCCGATGCATTCCGATGATGGCCGCCTCACGATCACGTTCAACGGCGAGATCTACAACTACCGTGAACTGCGCGCCGAACTGCAGGCAAGGGGGCGGGCTTTCCGCAGTGGATCGGACACCGAGGTCCTGATGCAGCTCTACGCAGAGTACGGCGCGGCTATGGTCGGCCGGCTGCGTGGCATGTTCGCCTTCGGCCTTTGGGACGCGGATAAGCGGACGCTGTTGCTGGCGCGCGATCCGCTCGGCATCAAGCCGCTCTATTGGGCCGATGACGGCTGGACCGTGCGCTTCGCTTCTCAGGCCAAGGCCCTGTTGGCGGGTGGCGCCGTGTCGCGCGATCCCGATCCCGCAGGCATCGTGGGTTTTCACCTCTTCGGCAGTGTGCCCGAGCCCTTCACCGTGTGGCGCAGCATTCAATCGCTGCCGGCGGGGACGACACTCACCGTCGACGCCACCGGACCCGGCATTCCGCAGCGCTATTACGACCATACGGCAGCGCTGGTCGAGCGGGCGGCGTCGACTATGTGGTCTGCCGATTGCCACGCTCGCCTCGCCGAGGCCGTTCGCGACTCCGTTCGCAATCATCTGGTGGCCGACGTTCCGGTCGCGGTGTTCCTGTCGGCCGGCATCGATTCGGGCGCGTTGCTGGGAACGATGGCAGGCCTTGGCGTGCGCGACATCACGGCCGTGACGCTGGGCTTTCAGGAGTTCGAGGGGCTGTCGCTCGACGAGGCGCCGCTGGCCGCCGAGGTCGCGGCCCGTTACGGCGCACGCCATATCGTGCGCACGGTCGACCGGGCGGAGTTCGAACGCGATCTGCCGGCCTTGCTGGATGCGATGGACCTGCCGACGGTCGACGGCATCAACACCTGGTTCGTCGCCAAGGCAGCACACGAGGCCGGCATCAAGGTCGCGCTGAGCGGCCTCGGCGCCGACGAGTGCTTCGGCGGTTACCCGTCCTTCACCGACGTGCCGCGTAGCGTGCACTGGCTGCGGCCGCTCTCCTGGCTGCCGGGGCTCGGGGCGTTGGCGCGGCGCGGATTGTCGGGTGCGATCGCCGCCGGACTTCGCGTGCATCCCAAGACGGCGGGTGTGCTGCAGTATGGCGGCAACTGGGCCGGTGCCTATCTGCTGCGGCGCAGCGTCTACATGCCATGGGAACTCGATGACGTGCTCGATCCGGCGCTGGTGGAGGAGGGGCTTCGCCGCCTGAAGCCGCTCAATCGAATTGCCGCCGCGATCCACAGCGGCGATACGCTCGGCGACTTCGACCGCGTGTCCGCGTTGGAGACATCGCTTTACATGCGCAACCAGCTCCTGCGCGATGCCGACTGGGCAGGTATGTCCCACGGAATCGAGATCCGTGTGCCATTCGTTGACCCGTTCTTCCTCGCAGCCCTGCCGCCGGGCCCGATTCTGGCCGGAATGAATGCCAAGGACGCGATCGCCGGTGCGCCGAATCCGCCGCTGCCGGACAGCGTCCGTCACCGGCGCAAGACCGGCTTCTCGACGCCGCACGGGCGCTGGCTGCGCGAAGCGGCCGGCGCGCCTCGGCAGCAGGGCATCGATCTTTCTGCGGCCTCGCGGGCGTGGGCACTCAAGGTCTGGCGTGCCGGCTGGACCGGTCCGGCAGCGGTCTAGACGGCGCGATGGGCTCACGGATCCTCGCTCTCGTCGGCGACTGTTATGGCGCACGCGGCGGCATCGCGCGTTACAATCAGGATCTGTTCGATGGGCTGGCCGACGGCAGCGTCGAGATCCTGATTCTGGCGCGCCACGGCGACGCCCGCGGGATGGTGCTGCCCCCCGGTGTGCGCCAGAATCCACCAATCTCCGGCAGGCTGAGATTCTCGCTTGCGTCGATCGTCGCGGCCTGGCGCTTCCGGCCCATCGACACGGTGTTCTGCGGTCACGTCTTCATGGCGCCGCTCGGCCTCCTGCTCGCACGGCTGTTTCGTGCGCATTACTGGGTGCAGACGCACGGCACCGACATCTGGAAGGATCGCCGCGGCCTCGTGCGGCGACTGATCGAGTATGCCGACTTGGTGACCACGGTCAGCCGCGAGACCCGTCGCATCCTGCTGGCCTGGGTCGACCTGCCGCCCGAGCGCGTGCGCGTCCTTCCCGACACGGTGCAAGATGTTTTTACGCCGGGTCCGGCGCCTGCGGCGTTGCGCGAGCGCCTGAAGCTTGGGGCAGGACCCATCCTCCTCACGGTCGGGCGGCTGGCCTCGGACGAGCGCTACAAGGGCCACGAGCCGGTTTTTTCTGTCCTGGCAGGGCTGCGGGAGAAATTCCCCGACCTCATCCATGCCGTCGCGGGAGATGGCGATGACAAGGCGCGGCTGGAAGCGGTCGCCGATAGACTGGCGCCGGGTGTCGTGCGTTTCCTGGGCTTCGTCCCCGATGCCGACCTTCCCGATCTTTACCGGCTGGCCGATCTCTATGTCATGCCAAGCACGGAGGAGGGGTTCGGCATCGTCTATCTCGAGGCGGCCGCGTGTGGTCTGCGTGTGGTCGGGGGCAAAGGTGGCGGCACCGCCGACGCCATTCCCGATGACCGTGTTGGCGTCATCGTCGATCCGGTCGACCGGCCCGCGCTGGCGGCGGCGATCGAGCAGCAGCTTCACCGGGGCACGGCCGATCCGGCGGCCGTCGAACCCTATCGACGGGCGCATTTTGTTGCCGCCGCGCGCGCACTCTATACTCGCTTATCGACCCAATCGCGTCGTATGACTTCCGGCCTATGATTTCCAGTGATCGTCCTTCGCAGCGGCTCATTCTCGAGGCCGGACGTGCCGACCGCCAGTATTGGCGCGACCTGTGGCGTTACCGGGAGCTTTTCTTCATCCTGGCGTGGCGCGACGTGGCGGTTCGCTACAAGCAGACGGTGATCGGACTGGCTTGGGCCTTCGTCCGGCCTTTCGTAACCATGGTCGTTTTCACCGTCGTGTTCGGCAAGCTCGCCAAGCTGCCTACCGAGGGTGCGGCACCCTATGCGGTACTGGTCTTCGCCGGCTTGCTGCCGTGGACGCTGGCCTCGTCGATCCTGAGCGACGCGTCGAACAGCGTCCTGACGAACTCTCAGCTGGTCAGCAAAGTCTATTTCCCGCGCATCATCATCCCCTTCGCCACCATCTTGGTGGGGCTTATCGACTTCGGCGTGAGCCTCATCATCCTTGTCGCCGTCATGGCATGGTATGGCGTGATGCCGGACTGGCACATCCTGCTGCTACCGGTCTTCGTCGTGCTGGCCGTGCTGGTTGCCATCGGTCCGGCGCTGTGGGCGGCCGCAATGGTCGTGAAGTATCGCGACTTCCGCTTCGTCATCCCGTTCGTCGTCCAGATCGGCCTCTACGCTTCGCCGGTCGGCTTCTCCGCCAAGGTCGTGCCGCCGGAATGGCAGCTTCTCTACAGCATCAACCCCATGGTGGGCGTGATCGATGGTTTCCGCTGGGCCATCCTGGGCGGTGACAGCCCCCTCTACATGCCGGGCTTCGCGGTCAGCATGGTTGTTACCGCCGCCATGCTCTGGCTCGGTATCCACACGTTCCGCCGCACCGAACGCGGCTTCGCCGACCTGATTTGACCATGTCCGACGTCGTTATCCGCGCCGAGAAGCTCGGCAAGAAATTCATCATCGGACACAAGGTGGAGTATTCGGCGATCCTTGGCGAAGCGCTGGTGCGCAGCGCTCGCGGCCTCGTTCGCCGGGGCGCCGACATGCTGCGCGGCCGTGCCGTGATTGAAGGCGACGAGGTCGAAGAATTCTGGGCGCTGCGTGACGTAGACTTCCAGATCAAGCGCGGTGAGGTGGTCAGCATCATTGGCCACAATGGGGCGGGCAAGACGACCTTGCTCAAGATCCTGTCGCGCATCCTGGAGCCCACGCTGGGGCGCGTCGAGTTGAACGGCCGCGTCGCCAGCCTCCTCGAGGTGGGCACCGGCTTCCACCAGGAGCTGACCGGCCGCGAGAACATCTTCCTGAACGGCGCCATCCTGGGCATGACACGCCAGGAG